>LGVE01136356.1_pt1 | contig 225897 bp, 249 predicted proteins | sample 469871 | NCBI WGS metagenome assembly LGVE01 (sample SAMN03893561, study PRJNA290197) | marine sediment metagenome | material: sediment; isolation source: combined push core samples #3730, #5133, and #5579 collected at Hydrate Ridge | place: Pacific Ocean: Hydrate Ridge | reverse complement strand
TGAAATGAACCCAAAAAAGTAGACACTTTAAAAAAAGAGGTCTACTTTTTATTTAACCTACGACGTTTAGTGTTGTAGAAATGTATCCATTCATGTACTAATTGTATATATTCATCTAGTGTTGTGATAGTATTATTATATAGAGTTTCTTTCTTCAGTATTGAATGAAAACTCTCTATAACTGCGTTATCAAGAGGAGTGCCTTTCCTACTCATGGAAGTGACAATACCGTTTGATGCACAGATTATTTTAAATTCAGTTGTAAGATACTGAAAGCCTTGATCTGAATGGAGGATGAGTCCATTCAGATCTTTTGTTTTGGTTATTGCTTTGTTCAACGTATCCATAACTAGCTTTTTATCATTACTTTTACTGATTTGATAGGCTACCACATCTCTTGTTTCTAAATCTATTATTGTACTTAAGTATGCTTTCTTACCGTTCTTAATTAGATGTAAATACGTAATATCTGTAACCCATCCTCTTTGATTAAAGTTTCGTTTTAATAAATCAATACTTGCTTCCTCTTCCGTATATTGATTCACGTAATTCCTTTTTTGCTTTTTAATATACTCCGCTACCACACTGTACTTTTTCATAATCCTTGCTACTTTTTTGTGGTTTATTACTAGTCCATACTCGTCTGTTAATACAGCGTATATTCTTCTGTATCCATATGTTTTCTTGTTCTCATCAAAGATTTCTTTAATCATTATGTAATCATCGTAATCCGGATCCTTTGTCTTCCTGTATTTGTAATATGTTGATGTGCTTATTTCTAGAACTTCACACATCAATTTAATTTTATACTGATTTCGGTATTTCTCGATAAAAGCTATTTTTTCTCGCGATCTACCTCCTCTAAGAATTCCTGGAACTTCTTTAAGATTTCATATTTCTCTTTGTAATTTACCTCTTCATCTTGTACAGGTCTGCCTTTCTTCTGTACGTCTAAAGACCCATCTCTTTTGAAAATTCTCACCCATGTTGCTATTGTTCTCCACTTTACTCCATACTGTTTTTCTAAAAACGCATAACTCTTTCCTTCGTTAATCTTCTCATTTACTATTTGTAGTCTTAATTTGATATCATACTTCTTAAACTTTTGTCCTTTCTTTGCCATACAAAAAACACCTCCATACTATTATTATAGTACAAAGGTGTTTATCTTCTTTTTTTAAAGTGTCCACTAAATGGGGTTCACTCTACATTTGAGCTTCTTTTTAAAATTTTTCAGGGATAGATTGTTGGATTAATTCAATAATTCTAGTTACTATGTGCTCGTCATAAGCGCTTTTTGATATATATAATCCACTATATCTATTTAGGAAAAGAATTATATCCTCTTTACGGTTATATACTTTGAATATTTCTGAATACATTATCTTCTGACAAACAACGTCAGTTTCGGAAATGAAGTTGTCCTCGTTAAAAGTAACATAGACTTCGTAATCTTGAAGGTTATTCCTATCAAAATTTTTGTCACTTGCTCTTATTACCGAGTAACGGATAACGAATGGGTACAAAGCTAAAAACGCACCTATGACTAAATTTAGTGTGTTTGGTACCCAAAAAATATAGATTCCTACTTGTACTAATCCTAAGAGAGGTCCAAGGTATTGAAGGATTCTTCTTAAAGGTCGTCTTTCAATTGCTGAAAAAATATTGTATCTTCTAAGTTCTTCTTTAGTTCTTTTAATGGTAATTCTCGGGTTATCCATATAGATACCTCCTCGTATTTATGGTGCGGTTGATGGGATTTGAACCCACACATCCATAAGATACTACCCCCTCAAGGTAGCGCGTCTGCCATTCCGCCACAACCGCAACTAGCAATATTATTATACACTAAATAAAAGATTATTGTATATTTTTCTAGACGTTATTGTACTTCACATAAAAATTTTTGTAAGTAATTTATATAAGGTGCAAAAATAATTTTTCGATAGTATCATAAAATTGTGAAGTAACAATGGATGAATTACTATTGAAATGGAGGAAAAATAAAATGAAAAAAATTATGTTATTCTTTGTAAGTATTGTATTTTTAGCTGGATGTAATGGTGCTCTGAATGATCAAGGATGTAGTACTGGTTTTCATAAGCAAGATGATATTTGTGTAGAAGATTTTAATAATGAAGGTGATTTTGAATCGAGCGATGATATTGTTAATGCTTTCTTAACTTTTAATAAGAAACAAGGATTAATGAATACGCGTTTCGGGTGGTTTAGTACATTTTTGTTTGGTAGCATAGGGATGAATAATGATAGCGCCGAGCGAGCTACTACTACTAGCGCAAAAGGTAGTGATGATTACTCTGAAACCAACAATCAAGTTGAGGGTGTTGATGAAATGGATAATGTCCTAACTGATGGTAAGTATATTTACATTTCTAACTATGACAAAATTCAAATAGTTTTGGCTTACACAATTGAAGATGAATATGAAGTGTTAGACGTTGTTAAGGAAATCACTTTTGATGACTTAACCCCTGAGGACGGACATTTCTACTTTAATGGTATGTATGTTGATGAGGATAGATTTATCGTTGTAGGTACTTCAAATAGTTACACTTGTCATAATGAAGAACCTAACCTAGATGAAACCAATCGTTATACATATTGTCAATATTATGATTATCACAATACAACTCATGTATGGGAATATACAAAAGACGATTTTAAATTAAAAAATGAATATGAGTTAAGTGGATACTTTGTTGGAAGTAGAAAAATAGAAGATGATTTATATTTTGTTACTAATGAATATATTCCGTTCTATCACGTTAATAATGAGGATGTTGATTTTAGTATTGATACATACATCCCTAATTATAGTATTAATGGAACTAATATTAAATTATCTTATAGTGAGGTAATGTATGTTGAAGGTACAGAACCAACTAACTTTACAACTTTCTATGGTATTAATTTAGATACTGAAGAAGTATCGACTGAAGTTATTCTTGGTGAAGGTGGATACAATTTATATGTTTCAACGGAAAATATCTATCTAACTGGTACTAAATGGAATTGGAATAATGATTTCATAGCAGCTTTGGAAGCTGACGAAAATGCAGAAACTGAAGAAGACCCATATGAAATTGAAACTTCGATTGTAAGAGTAGAGATTGAAAATGGTACTGTTAGTTTTGGCGCTGAAGGCAGTGTTCCTGGAGTTGCATTAGATCAATTCGCAATGGATGAAAATGGTGAGTATATCAGAATTGTGACTACTACTAGTAATTGGTGGTGGTGGGGTAACACATCTGAAATCAATAATCGTTTAATGGTATTAGATATGGATTTAAATGTTATATCTACATTAGAAAGGATTGGTAAAGAAGGTGAAACCGTGCAATCAACTAGATTTGTTGGAGATTATGCATATGTTGTTACTTTCTTAAGAACAGATCCATTCTATGTCATTGATTTAAGTGATCCAGAAAATCCTGAAAAACTAAGTGAACTCGAAATCCCTGGTTTTAGTGATTACTTACAACCAATTGGTGAAGATTACATATTAGGTATTGGTTATGGTGATAATGAAGGTGGAACGCAAGGTTTAAAAATTAGTTTATATGATGTTAGTGATAAGACGCATGCTGTAGTAGCAAGTGAAATTGTTTATCCGTATAGTGATAATGGGTATATTTGGACTTCAACAGTATATAATCACAAGGACTTACTTGTATCGTTAAGTAAAGGAATAATTGCATTACCATATACAGAATACTCATGGGGCAATGAAACTAATGATTATCATTGGACATATAACACAGGTGTAATGGTGTTGAATCTAGATATTGAAAATGGTGTAATTAGTGAACGAGGTAGAGTTGAACATAGTGAAGCTGATTATCACGATATATATGTTTATAAATCTAAATTCATTGACGACTATTTATATACAATCTCAAGTAAATTCATTAAGGTTTCAACAATTGATGATCCTGAAACTATCTTAGAAACATTGATGATTGGGGAATCAAGAGAATATTATTATGGGCAAGAAGTATTTATTGATTAGGTATTAAGGTTTGCTATAACTAAAAAACCTCTAATATATATCTTACACTTTCTATAGCTTGATAGCTTTAGATAAAGAAAAAAGGAAAGCGCCCCCCGCTTTCCTTTTTTATATATTACTTTTGTATTTTCTCTTTATTCCTAAAGGTTCTTTCATGAATAACTCGATACATTCATCTATGCTATTTGCACAATTTGTAACTAAATAATGTTTTAGTATATCATAGATTCTAATTGAACAGTATTGTGTTGTAATTTTGGCTAATACTTCATCTGAATATACAATATCTCTGAATGTTCTTTCTAAATAGCGGATTTCTTCTCTCTTGTTTTCCAACTCATCTTTTAGAAAACCCCTAATATCTTTAGTGTCCTTGTAATGCTCTGTTAGGTAAAGTCGGCTTTTAGCATATTTCGTCTTCTCATTTTTCATAGTTTTGTGAGCTTTTTTAAATACAAGTATTAAGGAAAAGTAAAAGATTGCAAAACTAATTGAGACATACATATATAAGAATTCAACATATAAAGCGTTATTGAATCTTAAATGCTCTGTGAGCATTAGCAAAAATGATATCGTAAACAAAGTTCCTAACAATGTAGGGATGATTATATCTGGATATTTTATCTTTATCTTTTTTCGTATTTTAAAATACAATACTCTTAAAACAAAATATATTATAAATGATAGAAACATAAAACTAAGGTAGATATAAGCCGGGATGATTGATGTGAAATCAAAATAAAGAAATCCAACTATTAAATAGACAATAGATACTCTTTTTGAAAAAGTAGTCATAGCTGCTCCTAAATAGTCATATATATATGGTCTATTTTGACTCAAAATATTAGAGACTTCATTATAATCGTTCTCTAACTTATCCAATTGATTCTTAGCTTCCTTGATATCATTGTTTAATGCATGTAAATTGTTACCAATTCCGTTTTTGATGTCCTTCAATATTTGTAAATTCTCATCATAAGATTTCATTACAAAACACACCCCTTAAATAATTACTAGTATATATACAATTATAGTTATAATTACTCTACGTGTCAATTTTTGATACGCCTTTATGAATAGAGCGTAGTAGTGCGCTTTAGTTAGTTGAAGTGAACACTAGGTTTTGTTTATTTTTTTAAGTATAAAACTATTTGATTGAAAGCGTTTTTATGGTAATATATATTGTGGTTATAATACTATAATTTTTAAAAGGAGAAAATGATGAAAAATATTAAAATTGTAATATGGGGATTTGGAGCCATGGGTAAAGGTATGGCGGATATGTTATTAACTAAAAAAGGTGTAGAAATAACTGGTGTATGTGACTTGCATCCAGACCTTGTAGGAAATAGCATTTTTAATGTTTTAGAAGAGAAACAAAACAACCATAAAAATGTTCTTGTTTCAAATAATATTGATGAATTACTAAATAAAGAGAGTTGTGATCTAGTGCTACTTTGTACTGATTCATACACTAGAAAAGCCTTTCCTAAGATGAAGATGATTTTAGAGGCAGGAATTAACTGTATAAGTACTGCTGAAGAAATGGCATATCCTAAAGCTCAGGAACCAGAATTAGCTAAAAAACTAAATATAATTGCTAAGGAAAATGGAGTTACTGTTTTGGGAACTGGAATTAATCCGGGATTCATTATGGATTTACTTGTTATTGCGTTAAGTGGTACAATGATAGATGTAGAGCATATTGAAGCAAATCGTGTAAATAGTCTAAGTCCATTTGGACCTGCAGTTATGGAAGAACAAGGTGTAGGGATTACTGTTGATGAATTTAATCATGGAGTAGAAACTGACACTTTAGCAGGACATGTTGGATTTGCTGAAAGTATTTATATGATAGCTGATGCACTAGGTAAAAAACTTGATGGATATGAACAGCAAATGAAACCTATCGTTACTTCTCTTGATCGTAAAAGTAAATATGGTGAAGCGCTAAAAGGTAACGTTGCAGGTGTTAATATGACAGGGCAGGGACTTATTGATGGAGAAGTTTTTATTGACATGAAACATCCACAACAAATCGAACCTGAAATGGAAGGAACTAATACTGGAGACTATATTAATATCAAAGGTACTCCAAATATACATATGGCTATTACTCCAGAAATTGATGGAGGTATAGGAACTATTGCTATGTGTGTTAATATGATTCCTCATGTCTTGAATTCAAGACCAGGGTTAAAAACTATGATTGATTTACCAGTACCAAGAGCAATATTAGGAGACATGCGCGAATTACTCGAAGATTAATAAATATCTAAGGAGTGAAGCAAATGGCAGAAGATACTAAAAAAACAACTAAAAAGAAACCGGCTATAAAGAAGCCAACTACAAAAAAACAGACAACCAAGAAATCGACAGCAAATACGACTAAAAAAGTACCTACAGCAAAGAAGACTTCATCACCAAAGAAAACTTCAGTGGTGAAAAAGAGTACTACAACAGCAAAGAAACCTGTTACTAAAAAAAGTCCTTCTAGTACTAAAAAGAAACCTAGTACAACTAGCCCTAAGAAGGTAAATACAAAACCGGTGAATTCTGGTAAAACTACCTCTAAAAGTGTCAAAAACGATAAGAAATCATCAAATTTGAGCTCTAGAGGAGTCAAAACTACTAAGAAAGTTACAAAGCCCAAACCAAAAAAAAGAGTTAAAAAGAAATCAGAGTTAACTACTTTAGAAGCTTTGGAACAAGCTGTTGATCATAAAGAAATAGTAGAAAAACAACCACTAGGTAAAACATTTTATTTGATTTTTGCGTTAGCTATTTACGCAATTGCATTCTTCTATATAAATAATATTGTTTACGATAATAGTGATTTATTGCAGAGTGGGATTTTTGCATTTGCTGCAGTATTTATTCTCTTTGTGTTAATGCTGTTTAATATTCATAAGCTATTTATTAATTTCTTCTTTTTGCCTTTTAAGAGATTGTTTAAGCAGTCTAGAAGAGAGATTAATAAGGAAATTATGTTTAGTGTTGGAAAAAATAAAGCACAAACAACTTTCAATAAATATAAATCTTTATTCACATTGATTTTGTACGGACTATTGGCAGGATTCTTAATGTATTTCTCTATAATGGGTTCTATTATGGAGGGAGATAAAATCCTTAAAATTATTACTGACGCAGGACTAACATTACTTATCTTCTTAGTTGTAGTGTGTTCGTGGCAGTATCTGTTCAATATAATTCCTAGTATTTTGGATAAAAGTATTGATGCTAGAAATGGATTTATTCTAACTTTAAGTGCGGTTATTTTAGTAATATATGTTGTGTTCTTGCTACTTGATATTGTTTATCTTGCTGAGATAATGATATTTGTCCTCATAATAGGGTTTATAGCGCTATTGGGTGTAAATCTTAATATGATTGTTGGAGAGATTAATATCTTCCAAAATCTAAGAGGAAGAAAAAGTAAGGTAATTACAAGAGTTGTATTTATAATATTCTTCGGATTCCATGTTTATGTTATTTTGTATGCAAGTGTTGTAGCGTATAGTATCTATAACTGGGAGCCTAATTCATTTGTTTTTAGCACTTTTGATTATAAACAAGAAATAATAACTGATTTAACAGATCAAGATAATGAGCAACTTACCCAAATATATTGGGACGATGATGGTGATGGATTAACACCTGTTGTACCATTAACTGATGTATATTGGGATGATGATAATGATGTATTAACTCCAGTAGTCTTACTCACAGAATTTTACAATGATGAATTCGAACCAGTTCGCAATATTTACGATAGTAACGGGCTACAAATAAGTCTTAGAAGTGAAGATGGAAGTTTTATGGACTGGGCTGTTCCAGTAAGAGATATTGGAACAACAAGTTGCAATACATTTTATAATGATGGAATGTTTGCTTGTTCAGAGAATGTACAACAACTTCACACGTATGGTGATTTTTTATACTGGACTGTAGTAACAGTATCAACTATTGGATATGGGGATGTGCATCCTTCAACTGAATATAATATAGCAATGGGATGGGGAGGTTTCCTAGGTATTTATGGGTTAACTTTCTTTGCATTAAGTATCTCATTTGTAAGTAATATAGCTATGGAGGGAGTAAACTCCGTGAGAGAGGAAAACAAGAACGATGATTGATAAAGGGACATACGTTCGGATAAGAAGAACCCTTCTTAAACCAGGTGAAAGAAGTCCGAACTTACCAGAAGATACTAAGAAAGTTCCACTAAAAATGTGGATTAAAGGATACTTACAGGAAGATGCAGATCTTTTTGATATAGTAACAATAAAAACAATTACAGGAAGATACGAGACAGGAAGATTGAAAGAGGCGAATCCACCGTATAAACATTCATATGGTGATTTTGTTCCTGAAATCCTTGTTCTTAGAGATATAATTCATAGTGATATGGATGGTGAATTTGATGAGTAAAGAATATACAGAATTCATGAATAGAAGAAATGAAATAATGAAGAAATCAGTCGGTATAGACTATCAAAAATACGAGCAAAAAGGTATAGGATTTGATTTTGAATTAATGATGAATGATCAAGGTTATAACTTAGAGAAAATCATTAAGATTCAAAGTGAAAATATGGTAGGGAATACTCCTCTTGTGGAGCTCAAAAACATAACTGCCTATGCTCGTAAATACGCTCAAAGCGGTAAAGGTGCAAGAATTTTTTTGAAGGATGAAGCGGCTAATTTAAGCGGTTCATTCAAGGCTAGACGTGCTGCTTTAGCTGTCAATACAGCAAAAGAGTTAGGCTATAAAGGTGTGATAGCTGCAACCAGTGGAAATTATGGTGCTGCAGTAGCTGCTTTGGCAGCGAAAAAGGGTTTAAAATGTATCATTGTTCAAGAGTGTTTTGACAGTGAAAATAATAGCCAACCAGAGATAATTGAAAAAGCTCGAAAGTGTGAAGCTTATGGAGCAGAAGTTGTTCAACTTTCTGTAGGGCCGGAACTGTTTTATATATTTCTAAAACTGTTAGACGAAACAGGATACTTTAATGCTTCGTTATATTCACCTTATGGAATCAAAGGAATAGAATCTCTAGGGCATGAAATAGCAAATGAAGTTTATGATTTAGAAGGAAAGTATCCAGAAGCAGTAGTTATTACTAATGCTGGGGGAGGTAATCTAACTGGAACCGCTAGAGGGCTTAAAGATGCCGGAGCGGTAGATACAAAGATTATTGCTGCGTCTGTAGATTTATACGGATTACATATGGCAAGTGATAAAGATTTTAATAGAAAATCATTCACTACTGGACATACTGGATTTGGAATACCTTTTAGTACGTATCCAGACCGAAGCGATGTACCTAGGAGTGCTGCGAGACCTTTGAGATACATGGATCGATATTTAATGGTAAATCAAGGTAGTGTATTCTTTATGACAGAGGCTCTAGCTCAACTTGAAGGTATGGAAAGAGGACCAGCTGGTAATACTAGTTTAGCGGCTGCATTTAGCTTAGCACAAACCATGAGCAAAGAAGAGATTATCGTTGTTCAGGAAACAGAATATACTGGTGCAGGGAAACATATTCAACCACAATTATCTTTTGCAAAAAGAAATGGGATTGAAGTAATGTTTGGGAACCCTAATGATGAGACACCAGGAGAGAATATCATCTTACCTAAAGATGGTAGTTACATAAAACATGTTGAATTAGATATGGATAACTTAAGAAAGTCCTATTTAAAGCGATATAAAGATAATGAATTATCAACTGACGACTATCAATTCCTAGCAGATGAGTTAGGAATTACTTGTGTTGAAGTTGAAATATTACTAAAGTAGGTGTAAATATGAAAGAAAGAAATGATGACTTCGAAGTAAGAAGACAACACCTTAAAGGGATGTCTGATCAAGAACTTAGAACTTACTTCTTAGAATTATCGGACAAACTTGTTGATCCTTTGCTAGATTTAGCGTATAAAAACACTTCTAAATCAATTGAAAGAAGTGTGCTTCTTCGTATGGGATTTAACAGCTTAGAGGCAAAAGGTATTGTTGATATTTTAAATGATAAAAACTTATTAAGAAAAGGTACTGGTCACTGTGTATATTTGGTGGCTAAAAATAATGATATTGATATCCACGAAGCGGGTCTTTTAATTCAAAATGGCGATGAAATCGACTACTTAATGGAGTACTTTGATAATCATGAATAATATAAAACCAAATGAGAAGTTAGATATAAGAGAATTACTAAAAGACTTAGAAAACTATGTACCCAGAAAACGTGGATGGGTATGGAGAGATATATCACCTCAAAAAATAGGGCAGTTTACCTATGAACAGGCAAGTCCTGGTTTGAAAAACTTTGTTCCTCTACCTAGTGCTAGAGGGCTCGGAAACATAGATCCTCAACCCGATGCTGTAATTACTACAGAAATTGCATCAGGACGTTTTGAAGATGATATTAGACGTATGAGAATGGCCGCTTATCATGGGGCAGATCATATTATGGTTATAAGAACAGCTGGGCAATCTCACTTTGATGGATTGCTCGAAGGAACACCTCAAGGGATTGGAGGAATACCTGTTACTCGTAAGCAACTTAGAGCTCAGCGCAAAGCATTAGATATCATAGAGGAGGAAGTAGGGAGACCTATTAACTATCATAGTTATGTATCCGGTGTAGCTGGACCTGAAATTGCCGTATTATTCACTGAAGAAGGCGTTAATGGTGCACATCAGGATCCCCAATATAATGTCCTATATAGAAATATAAATGCAATAAGAAGTTTTGTTGATGCTGCTGAAAGTAAAAAGGTTATGGCATACGCGTCGATGGCTCAAATCGATGGGGCTCATAACGCAAATGCTACAGCAAGAGACGCTTGGAAAGTAATGCCGGAACTTCTTGTACAACATATAATCAATTCGCGCTTTAGTGAGAGAATTGGTATAAAAGCTGAGAACATTTGCTTATCTACGGTACCGCCTGCAGCTTCTCCAACTCCAGATTTAAAATTGAATCTTCCTTATGCAGTAGCTCTAAGAGAATTTTTAAGTGATTATAAGATGAGAGCTCAAATGAATACTAAGTATATGGATAGTTCAACTAGAGAAGCTACAGTGACACATGTACTAAACCTACTAATTTCTAGACTTACAAGTGCTGATATTCAATCAACTATTACTCCTGATGAAGGTAGAAACGTTCCATGGCATATTTATAACATAGAAGCATTAGATACAGCTAAACAAGCTATGGTTGGAATGGATGATTTACTAAGCATGGTCAGCCTCAAGGAAACAGGTTATCTCCAAGATGCTAAAAGAGAGATTCAAGAACGATCTATTCTAATGATGGAAGAAATTATTGAAATGGGTGGATATTTCAATGCAGTTGAAGCAGGAATGTTTGTTGATAGCGGAGAGTATCCTGAGAGAAATGGCGACGGAATTAGTCGTGATTTGAATGGTGGTGTAGGTGCAGGGACTGTTGTTAAACGAGATGTTGACTACCTAGCACCAGTGACAGCACATTATGGTTATAATAATGTAGAGCAATACGATAAATCAGCTAAAAATGATCCATCTATGTTAATTGGAGGGTGTACTTTTGAAAAACCAGAGATGGTTAAGTTTATTGATGAACTTGATGACACCGATAATGTATATTTAAGAATGGACGTAACTGAGAAATATCGCTCAGGTAAAGTGTTAAAACCTGAAGTTCAATGGCTTGGGGATGGAACTGTAACAGTAGATTTATTCTTCCCAACACACATCAGAACTGCGGAGGCAGCAGCCCTTGTGACTGGTAAAAAGATGAATTTGAGCGATGTAGAAGTAATTCATAAAGAAATACTACATCCTAGTGAAGGTACAAGAATTCAGATTAAAGGTACATTTAATTTTGATATTAATGTTGACCAATTAGTGTTACCTGAGGAAATAAAGGTACATTCAGAGGATGAGATTATACAATATGTTAAGGATAATCCTATCAGAGTAGTTGCTGGTACTGCAGGTAATGATGAACATTCCGTTGGTATTAGAGAAGTACTTGATATTAAGCATGGTGGTATTGAAAAATACGGAATCAAATATGAATATCTGGGTACATCGGTACCTATTGAAAAATTTGTAGACGCAGCTATCGAAACTAATTCTCAAGTTATTATGATGTCAACAATAATTTCGCATGATGATATTCATTATAAAAGTATGATTAAACTACACAACTACGCCGTTGAAAAGGGTGTTAGAGATAAATTGATACTAATCGCAGGTGGTACGCAAGTTACTCCTGAGATAGCAAGAACAAATAAGATGGATCAAGGATTTGGTAGAGGTACTAAAGGTATTCAAATTGCTAGTTTTGTTTTAGACAAATTTCGAAATATGAGTAAGTAATATTGAATATTGATGTATTAGTAGCTGAAATAGGCTCTACTACAACTATTGTGAATGCCTTTCAAATCCATTGTGAAAATCCAACATTCTTAGGGCGTGGCGTTAGCAATACCACTGTTTCTAGTGATGTTACTATAGGTCTCAATGAAGCCATAAATGACCTCAAATTAAATCTCAATATTGCTGAATTAAGCTATACAGAAATGTTTGCAACTTCTAGTGCTGCCGGAGGTTTGAGAATGTCAGTTCATGGTTTGGTGTATGAAATGACAGTAAGAGCATCCAAGGAAGCGGCGTTAAATGCTGGAGCTAATATTCACCTAGTAACTGCTGGTAAAGTTAGGGAAAAACACTTAAAGAAGATAATGGAAGTAAAACCTAATATCATTCTAATAGCTGGTGGTACAGATTATGGTGAAAGTGAAACTGCGCTTTACAACATTGATAAAATACTAGATTTAGACCTTGATATACCCATTATTTATGCAGGGAATATCGAAATCCACGATGAAATAAACGAATTATTCACTAAACGTAAACAAGAAAATCGATTAAAAATAGTTGAGAACGTGTATCCTAGAGTAGATTACTTGAATATTCTACCTTTAAGGAAGGTAATATATAAAACTTTTGAGGAGAATATAATTTATGCTAAGGGGATGGACCACATTTTTGACTTAGTGAATCAAAAAATTATGCCTACCCCAGGTAGTGTAATGGAATCAACAATGAATTTATATGATAATTTAGGAAATTTGATGACAATTGATGTTGGCGGAGCTACAACTGATATACACTCAATTGCAATACCGAGTGATGATTACAAGGAATATTTGGAGGGTGAACCTCTCTCGAAACGTACTGTTGAAGGGGATTTAGGTGTTTTTATTAATCATGAAAATGTAGTAAAAATGTTAGAAAAATCAGAACTTTTAGATGCGATTAACTGTGAGGAAACGCAGTTTAGTGAACTACTTGACAATTATTCGTACATTCCAACGAGTGATATGCAAAAAAAATTAGTTTATGCACTAACTAAAAAATGCACTCATCTTGCATTGGATCGTCACGTCGGAGATTTAAAAAGAGTCTTTACAAGTTCTGGGCAGAAAATTATTCCGGAAGGTAAAGATTTATCACAAATTGGAAAAATTATATTTACTGGTGGAGCTCTTATTAATTTACCTGAAACTGAAAAAATTGTACAAGACTATATAAAAAATAATCAAACTAAAATGCTTCCAGCGAAAAGTGTCGAAATATTTCGTGATCATGATTATATTATGGCATCGGCAGGGGTTTTGTCTTTGAAGTATCCTGTGGAATCATTAAAACTATTGAAAAAGTCATTAAGAATCGAGTGATTTTATGTTCCCAAGAGTAATAATTAACTTAGAAAAGTATCGTCATAACTTAAGGTTTTTGTTAGATATTTGTCATGATAAAAGCATTTCAATGATGGCAGTATCTAAAGTATTTTGCGCTGACCACAATCTTGTAAATATCATGATAGAAGAAAAAGTTGACTTCATAGCTGATTCTAGAATACAAAATTTGGCGATTATTAATTGTGATATTCCAAAGGTTTTACTACGTTTACCGATGATTGGAGAGGTATCAAAAGTTGTGAAATATTCCGATATTTCACTTAATTCTGAGCTATCTACAGTTACTGCATTGAATGAGGAAGCTTCTAAGGTAGGTAAAGTGCATGGAATAATTATAATGATTGACCTTGGTGATTTAAGAGAGGGTATATTTGATGAAAATGAGGTTTATGATTTCGTTAAAAATACTCTTACTTTAAGTAATATTTCTATTAGAGGAATAGGTGTGAATCTTACTTGCTATGGTGGTGTTATTCCTACAAATAGTTTACTAAATAAGTTAGTTGAATATAAGAACAATATTGAGAGTAAATTTGATATTGAATTGGATATTATAAGCGGTGGAAACTCATCTACCATAGATCTTTTAATGAATGAAGCTATACCTCTTGGAATTAACAACCTTAGACTGGGAGAAAGCCTTGTATTGGGGCGTGAAACAGCATATGGGGATTATATTGATAAAACATACGATGATGTATTTACGCTAGAGGTAGATATCATCGAGGTGAAAGAGAAACCTTCTGTTCCGATAGGTCAAATAGGTATGAATGCTTTTGGAAAAGTACCCCAATTTATAGATAACGGAAATATACTTAGAGCTATTCTAGCGATAGGAAAACAAGATGTGGATCATTTGGAATTGATACCATTTGATACTATCAAACTCATTGGATCGAGTAGTGATCATATCATTGCAGATTTATCCAATGCTAGTAGTATTTATGAAGTTGGAGATACAATGTTATTCAAGTTGACTTACTCTTCTATTTTGAGTTTAATGACGTCGAAATATGTAGTTAAGACATATGAGTAGAATTTATAGAAAGACATACGCAGAAGTAAATCTAACTAATATTTATAAGAATTATTCTTATATTCAGAATGCCGCTAGGAATATTAAAGTAATACCCGTTGTTAAGGCTAATGCCTATGGGCATGGATGTATTGAAGTAGTAGATTTATTAGCATCTATAGGTGTTGACCAATTCGCAGTTAGTTTACTTGAAGAAGGCTTAAAATTACGAAGTAAATTTCCTGATATTGAGATTTTAATTATGGGAATTGTTGATGATGAAGGGCTCATAATTGCAAGTGAGAATGACATGACTATTACTATTAGTAACTTCGATCAAATTGAAAAACTCTCTAATTTGAGTCAAATTTTAAAAATACATCTTAAAATTGATACTGGAATGAACAGATTAGGGTTTAAGTCGGATAAAGAGATAAAAATGGCTTTCAAATTGTTAAAGTCGAATAAATTTGTAGAACTTGATGGAATCTATACTCACTTCAGTACAGCTGATGTGGATAAGTTATATTACGACATACAACTTAATAGGTTTAAATATATACTAGATATGCTGAAGTATACCTTCAGAATGGTTCATATGTCTAACTCAAGTTCTCTAATAAAATATGAAAACGATATTGACTTTACAACCCATGCTAGATTGGGTATAAGTCTCTATGGATTGACTTTAGACTCCAATGTAAATTTCCTGAAAACAACCTTTAAACTGAAAACCAGTATTTCTCAGATTAGACATTTGGAACCAGGAGATAAAGTTGGATATGGTGCAACTTATGTCGCTTCACAAAGCGAAGTTATTGGGATTTTACCAATTGGTTATGCTGATGGTTTCATCCGTCGGAATAAGGGTGGAGATGTAGAAATAAATGGTAGAAGATATCCAATAATAGGAAACATATGTATGGATCAAATGTTTATAAAAATAGATGAAAGTATTAGGAAAACTGATGAAGTTACATTATTTGGCGGTTTAATTACAATTGATGAGGTTGCAAAGAGACTCGATACTATCAATTATGAAATTATTTGCCAGATCACTTCACGAGTACCTAGAAAATATATAAAGTAGAAGGGAGGAATACCATGAAAGTAAATGTTTATTCTGAAATCGGGAAACTTAAAACAGTTCTTTTACATAGACCTGGAAAAGAATTAGAAAACTTAACACCTGACATTTTGGAGAGATTATTATTTGATGATATTCCCTATTTAAAAGTTGCTCAAGAAGAGCACGATGCTTTTGCAAAGACGTTAACAGATAACGATGTAGAAGTATTGTATATTAAAGATATGGTTGTAGAGGCATTATTGAATCGCCCGGAAGTTGTTCCAAACTTTATTAATCAATTCATTGAAGAGTCTCGAGTGCCATCTCGAACTGTGAAAAAAGCATTATATAAGTATCTAAAGAAGCTAAGTCCTAGTGAATTAGTTGAGAAAATGATTGAAGGAATTAGAACTTTTGAAGTTCAGATTGAACAGCTTACTCATATTATGGATTTGTTAGAAGATGAGTATCCTTTCTACACTGACCCAATGCCTAATATTCTATTCCAAAGAGATCCATTCTCTTCTATTGGTGATGGTGTTGCTATTAATAACATGATGACAGATGCTAGACAAAGAGAAACTTTATTAAGTGAGTACATGTTTAAGTATCACCCTAGATTCGAAAATGAATCTATCCCATATTACAAAGAGCGTTCTACAAGATATAAATCTGAAGGTGGAGACACGCTAGTCTTAAGTGAAGACACTCTAGCAATAGGAATTAGTAAAAGAACTGATCCTAGAGCAATTGAAGCATTAGCTAAAGAGCTTTTTGAAGCTAATACCTCATTTAAAACTATTCTTGCGTTTAATATTCCTAAAACTAGAGCATTTATGCATCTAGATACTGTGTTCACACAAGTGGATTACGGAACATTTACAATTCATCCAGGAATAATGAAGGAATTAACTGTTTTTGAAGTAGTTAAAAATGGTGAAGGTACATTCAAAGTATCAAAAGTTGTTTCAACGCTTGAAGATATATTAGAAAAACATTTGAAACGTCCAATTAAATTGATTAATATTGGTGGTAATGACATGATTACTTCAGGACGTGAACAATGGAATGATGGTGCTAATACATTAGCTATAGCTCCAGGTGTGGTTATTGTATATCAACGAAACCATGTCACAAACGAAATATTGCGTAAAGAAGGAATAACGGTATTAGAAATCCCTTCGAGTGAACTATCTCGAGGTCGAGGTGGACCACGTTGTATGAGTATGCCGATATTTAGAGAAAAAATTTGATTGAGGAGAATAAAAATGAACTTAAAAGGCCGTAATTTTATTACACTATTAGATTTCACACCAGAGGAAATCAATTATTTAATCGACCTATCTGCAAGGTTAAAAAAAGAAAAATATGAAGGAACTCCACATAAAGTATTATCTGATAAAAATGTAGTACTTTTATTCCAAAAAGATTCAACAAGAACACGTTGTGCATTTGAAGTGGGAGCTATGGATTTAGGTATGGGAGTAACATACTTAGGACCTAACGGAAGCCAAATGAACAAAAAAGAATCAGTAAAAGATACAGCAAGAGTTTTAGGAAGATTCTATGATGGAATTGAATTCCGTGGTTATAAACAAGAACATGTAGAAACATTAGGAGAATTTGCAGGAGTACCTGTATGGAATGGTTTAACAGACGTTTATCATCCAACACAAATCTTAGCTGATTTCTTAACTATTAAAGAAGTATTTGGCAAGTTAAAAGGAATTAACTTTACATATGTTGGAGATTCAAGAAACAACATGGGTAACAGTTTAATGATTGGTAGTGCAAAACTAGGATTAAACTTTACAGGAGTAGCTCCAAAAGAACTATGGCCTGATCAAGAACTTATTGATGAGTGTTTAGAACTTACTAAAGTTTCTGGAGGTACTATCAAATTTACTGAAGATAAAGTAGAAGGTACTACTAATGCTGATGCAGTATACACTGATGTATGGGTAAGTATGGGAGAACCAAAAGAAGTTTGGAACACTCGTTTAGCTCAATTAGCTCCATACCAAGTAGATGCTGAAATGATGAATAACGCAAAAGATACAGCTATATTTATGCACTGTTTACCTGCTTTCCATGGTAAAAACACAGATGTAGGTAGAGACATTGCTAATAGTTTTGGAGAAAAATTTCCTAAAGTAGCAAACGGTGAAATGGAAGTTACTGATGAAGTTGTTGAAGGTAAACAATCAGTTGTATTCCAAGAAGCTGAAAACAGAATGCACACAATTAAAGCAGTTATGTTAGCTACTTTAAGTGATAAATATGAGTAGGTATGTTGTTAGTTTAGGCGGAAATGCATTAGGTAAAAACCCTGAAGAACAAAAAGAACTATTAAAAAAAGTTGCTAATCCAATCGTAGATTTAATCAAAGAAGGACATGAAGTTGTTGTGGCCCATGGGAATGGACCACAAGTTGGAATGATTAATCTATCATTTAGCGAAAGTAACTCAACACCTAATATGCCATTCCCTGAGTGTGGAGCAATGAGCCAAGGTTATATCGGCTTTCATATGCAAAATGCGATTGGAAATGAACTAACAAAACAAAATATAACTAAATCAATCGCATCACTAGTTACTCAAGTGATCGTTGATGAGAATGATGAAGCTTTCCAAAACCCAAGAAAACCAATTGGTTCATTCTACACAAAAGAAGAGTCTGATCAATTAGAAAAATCAATGGGTTATACAATGATAGAAGATTCAGGTAGAGGGTATAGAAGAGTTGTTCCTTCACCGCTACCAATTGATGTTAAAGAAAAAGAAATGGTTAAAACATTACTACATGATGGACATATCGTAATTACAGTAGGTGGTGGAGGTATTCCCGTTGTTGAGCATAATGGTATTTTAACCGGTATTGCAGCAGTTATCGATAAAGATAATGCTTCAGAAAAACTAGCTGAACTAATTGATGCTGATTACCTAGTTATCCTTACAGCAGTAGACAATGTTTACATTAATTTCGGTAAAGATAATCAAGAAAAACTAGAGGGAATTAAGACGTCTAGATTAGAGGAATTAGTAAATGAAGGGCATTTTGCTCCTGGTAGTATGTTACCGAAAATAAAAGCAACAATGAAATTTGCTAATAAAGGAAAAACATCAATAATCGCTTCTTTAAATAACGCAAAAGAAGCATTTAATTTACAAGCAGGTACAATAATAACAAAATAAAGGCACTTAGGTGCCTTTTTATTTTGTGATATAATAATGAAGAGGAGGTGTTTCTTATGAGGAAGTATATATTTCTAATACTATTAATGAGTGTGTTTACCTTATCATCATGTAAAAAGGAACTTGTTTACGAATGTAATCTTATAGACAATGCATTTATACCTTTTTTTGGAGAGGAAGATTACACAATTAATAATGTAAATATTGGAAAACTTAATCAATGCAATGATGAACTAGATACTTTAGAAACATCTCAAACCAAAATCAACAATCTATATAATAAAGTTGATGCTAAAAATATCTCAGTAGATCCAGATATTAGTGCTATTGAAGCCTATTTTGAATACTACTCTAATTCAAGAATGTATCCTGAAGACCTGGTAAATTACGATATAATCGATACATATATTGGGACAATGGAGTTAGCTTTTATATATGAAGGATTCTTACAGATTGATTTGTTTGTAGATCATTATGATTCACCTATTGAAGGAGAGTTAAATGATTTTAATCTTTCGGACGATTTCTATAAAATGAGATACTATGTTAATGAGAATTACCTTTATTTTGTTCAATATCATAATGCAGATGCTACTCAGTTCACTGTCTCAAGAATTTATTTTTCACTAGATGATAACTTAATTTTCGATCATCTTACTTACTTTAAAGAAGGTAAAAGCTATAACTACAAGTACACTTACTATCAGGAGGGAATTAGAGGAGTACAAGTTACTTATCGTAAATACGATGATAAAAAAGGAATCCTTGATATTAAGGATGCAGATTTTATAAATAGAACTATTGAAGAATATCAAATCAGTAACTATATTAACCCTATGTTTAAAGCACACATTGTTGATCCTGTAAGTAAAACAGTGCTACATTACTCACAGGAACAAGACAAATACATGTTAAGTAAAGAGATATATGATAACGAAGGTTTTATTTATGGAGAAACTTTTGACAATTATGAAATTGTAAAATATGACTTCAGATTTAATATTGCGAAGTTAAATAATTGGGATTACTACTTCCAAGAAGCCTTATATAAGAACGAAATAGCGATGTTTAACACCAATGATGAGGTATTTGTAAATACAATTATAAGACGAGGGGATTTTCTAGAAATCTATCAGCATTTTGAATATGTTTATCATAGCACATCAAAGAGCTACACATTACCAAATAACCTTGAGTTCATACCCTTATCAATTGAACAAGAAACAGTCTTAAATAAGATCAACAAAAGCTATATCGATCAATACTTTCTTGATAAGATTGACAGTAATGATGTTAAGGAAGTTGAACTACTAGATATTTGGAGCAGTTTTGTACCGCTTGAATTTTATGAGTTTATTGAAGAAAATAAGTAGAAACCAACATTTGGTTTCTACTTTTACTACGCTTACAAGGTACTTTATTGTCTATTAGATTTAATGAAGTTGTAGTATAATGAATATAAGCATGAAAGGATGATGCTTCATGAAGACAAAAGAACGTGTTATAAAAACGGATGAGGAATTCAAAATACTTGCAGATCCATATAGAATGAGAATTCTTAGAACATTTCAAGGAAATGAAGAGCCAATGACTGTTAAACAGGTTGCAGATTCAATGGGTGAAGTGCCAGCAAAGGTGCATTATCATGTCAAGAAACTACTTTCTATTGATATCCTAGAACTAGACTATATAAAAGTAATAAACGGTATAAACGCAAAATACTATGCAACAACAACTGAATCTTTAAAGTTTAGAGTTAGAGAGGATTTAACAGGAGCAGCAAAGGCTATTCAGGTAGATCAAATCACCAAAGTACTGCTTTATACTTTAGATCAGTTTAAGAACGATATTATCGATAATGCTCATTATGATAAAGACTTGGAAGAGTGTGAGGAAAACAGTGATGGACATCTAACTCAAATGAATGTACATTTAACAAAAAAAGAGTATATAGAATTTAAGAATTATACAAATGAATTTATTAAAGACCACAAAGAAAAAAAGGAATCGACTACTAAATATTCAACCTTGATTGGATTAATTTCTAAAAAGTAAAAAAGAAGGTACTACTATTTGTAGTCCCTTTTTCATTTGACAAAAGTGTGGATAACTGATATTATTTGTATATACAAGTGAGGTGTTTATATGCAAGACTATTTGAATGATTCATTGTACTTTTCAGTATCACGTCTAAACAGGAATATACAGCGTATTGCGGACGAAATATTCAAACCTACAGGCCTACCACCTAGTTATGGATTACTACTTTTGCTACTTGATGAGTGGAAAGAATTGTCACCAACAAAGATTTCGGAAACACTTGATATAAAGCCGTCAACTACCACTAGGTTCCTTGATAAACTGCAAAAACAAGATATTGTTGTACGTCGTACTAACGGAAAATACTCATTCATTTCTTTAACTGCATTTGGTCTATCTAAACTACCGGAAATCAAGGGTGCTTTTGAAACTTTGGAGTATAAACTGCAAAAATCTGTAAGTGCAAGGATCTCAAATCGCGAGAAACCAGTTCTCTTAGAAATGGCTGACCAGATATCAAAAAAAGGCAAAAAATGAAAATTTTTGCCTTTTCTTTTTCTAATTGAATTGGAATGTAGTACACCGAAAGTGATTTCGATTTGAATTAAACGTTTCGTAAAATATATTAATATTTATACTATTTTTGTAGAATGGCCATCAAAGAAGTGCAGCCATCATAACCATTATCTTCTATGTATTTTTTGATTTTTTCTTTCTTTTTTTGTAAATCAGTTTTATCGTTTTCTGGTATTTTTGATCCAATTCTATCGAGCACATTTAAAATGTAATCCATTTCCTCTGTAGTATTGGCTTCTCGACGAGGAACGTTTAGGTGCCATCGTTTATTGATTTTCAGCTTAGTATCATTTTCTAATTGTGCAAGTAATTCTCTTTCAGTAAATGTCTCATAATGTGTGTCACCATGAATTCTATCTATCTCAGCTGAAAGGTGGTGAAGAAGTTTGTGAGATTCTTGTTTGCTATCATTTTGATCGGCAATCATTTCATTAATGACAATGAATCCATCTTCTTTTACTACTCTTCTCATTTCAGTCAACATTTTTGGAATGTCTTCCAAATGGTGAAGACTATTTGATAAGCATACAACATCAAATGAATTATCATCAAAGCTCATGTTGTTTGCATCCATAATTTCAAATGTTACTCTCTCATCTTCATTATGTTTATTTGCAGCTTCTATTGCATTTGGGAACAAATCAATACCTACAAACTTATCAAAATCATCATAAATGCTTTTTATTAGATGTATAAAGTTCCCTGCACCAGTTCCGATATCTAAAAATGTCTTTTTATTGGTGTCTTTTAATATTTGCTTTATAGTTTCCATTTTCTTCTCCTTATTTATATATACCCTATTTTATCAAGACTATTAATTGTTACCAATATACAAAGCTATTGAAATTGTCATAAAAAAAAGCATATACTAGATACGCTTTTTTAATGTGATGGTCCAACGGTCATAATCTATGATACCTTCTTTTCTCATTTTTATCAATTCTCTAGATAAAGAGGGGCGCTGAACAAAGAGGTTATTAGCTAATTCCTCTTTTGTCATGTTTAATCTGATTTTAGGAGAGTTCTGTTGTCTCATTTCCTGATGAACAAAGAACAATATCTTGTCTCTAATACTATCTTGAGTGAGTAGTTTATATTTGTGATTTATATTGTAAACTTTATCGCTTAAGAGACTTAAGTAGTTTTCAGCAAATTTAGGGTTATTTTGAAGGTAGGTTCTAACATCTTCATTCTTTAGAAATGCGATTACCGTTTTTCCTTTAGTTATAACGTTTCCGGGATACAAATTGGATTTTGAGCCAAATAAAAGTACATCTCCATATATCATTCCTGGTTCTAAAGAAGATATGATGAATTCTTTTCCTGAATAACTATACGCTCTTATATTAACTCTACCTTCAAGGATAATACCTAGATAAGTAGAACTATCATTTTCTATTTCAACAGTGTAGTTGGTTGGGAATTCTTTTATTTCAATATTATTAGTATCAATATTGGTGTTTTCGAATAGTCTAACGGCTTCAAGTCTCATGATACCACCTCTTCCGTAACTAATGTTACAAATAAAGTATAGCATAATTTCAATTACTTTTCTTAATAATAAAAAAAAGATTGAATTATTTCGAATTATTTTTTACAATGATATCAACCTAGTTTAGGCGATGTTTTACCTATATATATATTATAGAAAAGAGACCCTAAAAAAAAATATAAAAAGTCCTTGCAATAGGGATTTTTTTTTGGTATTCTTTTCAAGACTCTCGCCAGAGTCAGGCTACGAAGTGGGAGGTTGCTGACACACCCGAAGGCGTTGTCTTGGGGAATCAGGTTATTCTCATCGAGCAAGTCTATATATCAATATAGGCGAAAGGAGGAAATACAAATGGCAAACCAAAAAATCAGAATTAGATTGAAATCTTATGATCATAGATTATTAGATCAATCAGCACAAAAAATTGTAAATACTGCAAAGAAAACTGGTGCTAAAATCAGTGGTCCGGTTCCGTTACCAACGGAAAAAGAAATCTTTACAATTTTAAGAAGTGTTCACGTTAACAAAACTTCTCGTGAGCAATTTGAAAGACGTACACATAAGCGTCTAATCGATATAATGGAACCAACTCCAGCAACTATCGATAGCTTAATGCACTTAGATTTACCATCAGGTGTAGATATTGTTTTAAAATAATTTAAATTAAAAAAGGAGGTTACTCATGGCCAAAGGTATCTTAGGGACAAAAATTGGAATGACACAAATCTTCAACGAAGACGGTAAACTTGTACCGGTAACAGTTGTAAGTTGTGAACCAAACGTTGTTCTGCAAAAGAAAACTATTGAAAATGATGGATATGAAGCTCTTCAATTAGGCTTCAAAGACAAACGAGTTAAACTAGCAAATAAACCAGAACTTGGACATTTTGCAAAAAGTAACTCAAATCCTAAGCGCTACTTAAGAGAAGTTGACGGTAAAGAACTTTACAACTTCGAAGTAGGTCAAGAGATTAGGGTAAATATATTCGCTGAAGGTGAAATCGTAGATGTAACTGGAACTTCTAAAGGTAAAGGATTCCAAGGAAGCATCAAACGACATAACCAAAGCCGTGGGCCAATGGCACATGGTTCTCATTACCATAGAGGCCCTGGTTCAATGGGATCAATTGATCCAAACCACGTACGTAAAGGTAAAAAATTACCTGGACATATGGGTGTTGATACTGTCACTATTCAAAATTTAGAAATAGTTAAAGTAGATTTAGAAAGAAATTTATTATTAGTTAAAGGTTCAGTACCTGGTCCTAAAAAAGGATTAGTGTTTGTAAAACGTGGAGTTAAGGCTCCAGTAATTCAACCTTTAAACCCAGCTGATTACGTTATCGCTGATACTAAAGAAGAAACAGCAGTAGAGACTGCTGAGTAACGAGAGGAGAATTTAAATGGCAAAAGTAGCATTATTGAACCAAATGGGACAAAATGTTGGTGAAGTTGAATTATTAGATTCTGTTTTCGGAATTGAACCAAACCAACAAGCTGTATTTGACGTTGTTAAAGCGACTAGAGCTGCAATGCGTCAAGGTACACATCAAACTAAGACTCGTACTGATGTTCGCGGTGGTGGACGTAAACCATGGAAACAAAAAGGTACAGGTCGTGCTCGTAGTGGATCAACAAGATCACCACTATGGACAGGTGGGGGAGTAGTATTTGGACCTCATCCAAGAAAATATACATTAAAAGTTAATCGTAAAGTTAGAAGATTAGCATTGAAATCTGTTTTATCAAGCAAAGTAGCTGAAGAAAGCTTCAAAGTAATTGATAAAATTGAATTAGAAAACGTAAAAACAAAAGGAATGGTTGAAGTTTTAAGTAACTTAAACCTAACTGGTAAAGTTGCATTCGTATTAACTGAAAATAACGAAAACGTAGCTATGGCAGCAAGAAATATTCCTAATGTAACTGTAACAACAGTTTCTCACGTAAGTGTTTATGAGTTAATGAACTTTAACACTATAGTAGTTACTGCTGATGCAGCTAAAAAATATGAGGAGGTGCTTGGTTAATGTTAGCAGCTGAAATTATCAAGAAACCGATCATCACTGAAAAATCTATGTTATTAGTAGAGAATGAGAACAAATATACATTCTCTGTTGACAAAAGAGCAAACAAAATTCAAATTAAAAACTCAGTTGAAGAGTTATTCAATGTAAAGGTAGTAAAAGTAAATAAAATTAATTCTCTACCTAAGAAAAAAAGAGTAGGACAGCATTCAGGTTTCAAACCAGCAATTACTAAGGCTATCGTAACATTAGCCGAAGGTAGCAAAATTGAAATCTTCGAAGCTTAATCTAAGGAGGTAACAGTTATGGCTTTAAAGAAATATAAAGCAATGACAAATGGTTTACGTCACATGACAAGTCTTGATTATTCAGAATTAACAACTGATACACCTGAAAAATCATTACTACGTAAAATGAACAAGAAATCAGGACGTAATAACCAAGGTAAAATCACTGTTCGCCATCAAGGTGGAGGAAACAAGAGAAAATACCGTGTTATTGACTTTAAAAGAAATAAAGATGATATTCCTGGTAAAGTAGCTACTATCGAATATGATCCAAACAGAAGTGCATTCATAGCTTTAATTAACTATGCTGATGGAGAGAAAAGATACATCGTCGCTCCAAAAGGTTTAAAAGCAGGAATGACAATTATGAGTGGACCTAAATCAGATATCTTAGTAGGAAACACATTACCAATTATTAATATCCCAGTAGGGACAGTAATTCATAATGTTGAATTAAAACCTGGTAAAGGTGCACAATTAGTTAGAAGTGCAGGAGCAAGCGCACAAATCTTAGGTCGTGAAGAAAGATACGTACTTGTAAGATTAACTAGTGGTGAAGTAAGAAAAATTTTATCAACTTGCCGTGCAACAATCGGTGAAGTTGGAAACAGTGATTACTCGTTAGTTAATATCGGTAAAGCCGGTAAAAACAGACATAGAGGAATCAGACCTACAGTACGTGGTTCAGTAATGAACCCTGTAGATCATCCACATGGTGGTGGAGAAGGACGTCAACCTATTGGTAAAAAAGGTCCTGTTACTCCTTGGGGTAAACCAGCACTAGGATTGAAAACAAGAAAAACTAAAAAAGCTAGCGACAAACTAATCGTTAGACGACGTAACAAATAGAAAGGAGGAACTCTAATGTCACGTTCAGTAAAAAAAGGACCTTTCGTAGATGAGCACTTATACAAAAAAGTAGAAGCCTTAAATACAGAAGGTAAAAAGAGAGTAGTACAAACATGGTCTCGTAGATCAACAATATTCCCTGAATTCATCGGTCATACTATCGCAGTATATAACGGTAAGGAACATATCCCTGTTTATGTACAGGAAGATATGGTTGGACACAAATTAGGAGAGTTCGCTCCTACTAGAAGTAACCGTGGACACGAAAAAGATAAGAAAGCTAAAAGAAAGTAGAGGAGAATGAATATGGAAGCTAGAGCACAAGCAAAAATGGTACGTATCTCTTCTCGAAAAGTAAAATTAGTAATCGACTTAGTAAGAGGTAAAAGCGTTGGAGAAGCATTAGCAATTTTAAGACTAACTCCAAAAGCTGCAAGCCCTGTTGTAGAAAAAGTGATCATGTCAGCAATTGCTAACGCAGAGCACAACTACAATATGGATACTGAAAAATTATTCGTTAAAGAAATTTACGTAGGGGAAGGTCCTACACTAAAAAGATTTAGACCAAGAGCTCAAGGAAGAGCAACACAAATCTTAAAAAGAACTAGCCACATTACAGCTGTAGTGTCGGAAAAAGAATAGGAGGCTATCACATGGGTCAAAAAGTAAGTCCAGTTGGTTTAAGAATTGGAATTATCAGAGATTGGGATTCTCGTTGGTATGCTGATAAAAATGATGTTGCTGATTTATTACACGAAGATTTAAAAATCCGTCTTTTATTAGAAGATTTTTATAAAAATGCTGCTGTATCAAGAATCGAAATCGAAAGAAGCAAAGGTAGAGTAATTCTTACTGTACACACTGCTAAACCAGGTATGGTATTCGGTAGAGAATCTGCTATCAAAAATGAAGTAGTAGCAAAATTACAAACATTAACTAATAAAGAGGTATACATGAACATCAGAGAAATCAAAAAACCTGATGTAGACGCTAAATTAGTTGCAGAGAATATCGCAAAACAATTAGAAAACAGAGCATCATTCCGTCGTGTTCAAAAAATGGCTATTCAAAGAGCCTTAAGAGCAGGAGCAAAAGGATGTAAAACATTAGTAAGTGGACGTTTAGGTGGAGCAGAAATGGCTCGTAGCGAAGGTTACAGTGAAGGTAATGTACCTTTACATACTTTACGCGCAGACATTGATTATGCTGCCGCAGAAGCTGATACTACTTATGGTAAATTAGGTATCAAAGTATGGATTTGCAAAGGTGAAATCCTGCCTGTAAGAAACAGAGGAGGGAAAAAATAATGTTAACACCAAAAAGAACAAAATATAGACGCCCTCACAGAGTTTCTTATGAAGGTAAAGCCAAAGGTGGAGATAGAATCAGTTTTGGTGATTGCGGTTTAGTTTCATTGCAAGGTGCATGGATTACTAACCGTCAAATAGAAGCTGCTCGTGTTGCTATGACACGTTATATGAAACGTCAAGGACAAGTATGGATTAGAATTTTCCCTCACATGGCGAAAACTGCTAAACCATTAGAAGTACGTATGGGATCTGGTAAAGGTTCTCCAGACGGATTCGTAGCTGTAGTAAAAGAAGGAACAGTAATGTTCGAAATCGCAGGAGTTAGTGAAGAAGTTGCTAGAGAAGCATTACGCTTAGCACAACACAAATTACCTGTTAGAACAAAATTCGTAAGAAGAGAAAGTGGTGATTCTAATGAAAGCTAATCAAATTAGAGAATGGGACACTGCAAAAATTAATGCTGAAATCAAAGAACTGAAAAAAGAATTATTCGACCTACGTTTTCAACAAGCTACAGGTCAACTAGAAAACACTGCTCGCGTTGGAAAAGTAAAGAAAGCGATCGCTCGCATGAAAACAGTTCTTACTGAACGCGGAGAGTAGAGGAGAAACTAGATGGAACGTAATAAAAGAAGAATCCTGACAGGAATTGTTGTATCTGCATCTGGAGATAAAACTATATCTGTTTCAGTTGAAAGCTACAGAAAACATCGTTTATACGGTAAACGTGTAAAACAATCGAAAAAATTTGCTGCTCATGATGAAGCTAATTTAGCAAAAGTCGGTGACGTAGTAAAAGTAATGGAAACACGTCCATTATCAAAAACTAAACGCTTCCGTTTATTGGAAGTAGTAGAATCTAAATCTTAAAGGAGGCTATCACTTATGATTCAACAAGAATCTAGAATGAAAGTAGCGGATAACTCTGGAGCTCGTGAAGTCTTAACTATTAAGGTTTTAGGAGGAACAGGGCGTAGATACGCTAGTGTAGGCGACCTCGTAGTTGTAACCGTAAAATCAGCTTCACCAGGTGGAACTGTTAAAAAAGGTGAGGTACGAAGAGCCGTAATTGTTAGAACTAAAAAAGAAATCCGTCGTAAAGATGGAAGTTATATTAAATTTGATGATAACGCTGCAGTAATGGTTAAAGATGACAAAAGTCCAGTTGGAACTCGTATCTTTGGTCCTGTAGCAAGAGAGTTAAGAGATGCAGGATTTATGAAAATCGTATCTTTAGCTCCTGAAGTATTATAGGGTAGGAGGCAAACTTATGAAAATTAAAAAAGGAGACACTGTTAAAGTAATTAGCGGTGCAAGCCTTGGTAAAGAAGGTAAAGTTTTAAAAGTTTATCCTAAAACAAACAAAGTAATCGTTGAGGGAGTAAACATTATTAAAAAACATGCTAAACCTACTCAATCTAACCCTGACGGGGGAATTTTAGAATATGAAGCACCATTTAATGCTTCTAATGTTATGTTTTCTGAAAAGAAAACAGGAACTACTAGAGTAGGATTCAAAACAATCACTGAAACAGTGAAAAAACAAGAAGTAGTTAAAAAAGTAAGATATTCTAAAAAATCTGGTGAGGTCTTAGACTAATCAGAAAGGAGGCTTTTAGCATGAATCGCTTACGTGAAAAATATGTAAATTCAGTGCGTCCAGCTTTAATTGAGAAACTCAATTATACTTCAATTATGCAAGCTCCTAAAATTACTAAAGTAGTAGTAAATATGGGTGTTGGAGATGCTATAACAAATAGTAAAGCATTAGATGACGCAGTAGCAGAATTAACTCAATTAACAGGGCAAAAACCTGTAATAACAAAAGCTAAAAAATCAATCGCAAACTTCAAATTAAGAGAAGGTATGGCAATTGGTTGTAAAGTAACATTACGCGGGGATAGAATGTATGATTTCTTAGATAAATTATTTAACATTTCATTACCACGTGTGAGAGACTTCCAAGGAGTTTCAAAAACATCATTTGATGGTAGAGGAAACTACACATTAGGTGTTAAAGAACAATTAATCTTCCCTGAAATAAATTATGATAAAGTAAATAGAGTAAGAGGAATGGATATTGTTATCGTAACTTCGGCAGATACAGACTTAGAAGGAATCGAATTACTAGGTCAAATGGGTATGCCGTTTAAAAAATAAGGAGGCTTATAATGGCTAAAAAGTCAATGAAAGTAAAACAACGTCGTGGAAGTAAATTCTCAGCTAGAGAATATACTCGCTGTGAAAGATGCGGGAGACCACACGCTGTTTACAGAAAATTCAAACTATGCCGTATTTGTTTCCGTGAATTAGCTTATTTAGGACAAATACCAGGCGTTAAAAAAGCAAGTTGGTAGAAAAAATAAATTTTCCAAGAAATTGTAAGGAGGCAAAATTTTATGGTAATGACAGATCCTATCGCAGATATGTTAACACGTATAAGAAATGCTAACCAAATGAAACATGCAACAGTTGATATGCCTGCTTCGAAGCTTAAAAAAGAGATTTTAGAGCTTTTGAAAGCTGAAGGTTATGTTACTGGTTATAAAGTAGTTAAAGGTGAAGTACAAGACACTTTACGTGTATCTCTAAAATATCTTAGCAACGAAAGAGTTGTTAAAGGATTAAAAAGAATCTCTAAGCCAGGTCTTAGAGTATATGCAAAAATTAATGAAATCCCTAAAGTATTAAATGGACTAGGTATCGCTGTTATCTCAACTTCAAAAGGAATTATGACGGATCGCGAGGCTCGCAAACAAAAAGTGGGCGGAGAGATCTTAGCATATGTTTGGTAAGAAGATATGAGTAGAATAGGTAAAAAGTTAATTACATTACCAGCTGACGTAACTGTCACTGTTGGTGAAGGTAATAACGTTACAGTAAATGGTCCAAAAGGACAATTAAACAGCACATTTAATGCAGATTTAACTATAACAGTTGAAGATAATAAAGTGGAAGTAGTAAGACCTAGTGAATCTAAATTCCACAGAGCAATTCATGGTACAACAAGAGCGTTAATTAATAATATGGTTCTTGGAGTATCTGAAGGATTTAAAAAAGAATTAAAAATGATCGGTGTTGGTTACCGTGCAGCAATGCAAGGAACTAAAATCGTTATCCAAGCAGGATATTCTCATCCAGTTGAATTAGTATTACCAGAAGGCGTTAGCGTAGAAGTTATTAAAAACACTACAATTATCGTATCTGGAATCAACAAGCAAATTGTTGGTGAATTTTCAGCTAATATTAGAGGGGTTCGACCACCAGAACCGTATCTAGGAAAAGGAATCCGTTACGTAGATGAACATGTACGTAGAAAAGAAGGAAAAACTGCTTAACAAGTAGTTAGGAGTGAGTTATATGGCAAATAGTAGAAATGAAATGCGTCAAAAGAGACACTTAAGAATTAGAAACCGTCTTGTTGGAACTCCATCAAAACCTCGTTTAGCTGTGTTTAGAAGTGCAAAGCACATCTATGCTCAAGTTATTGACGATGTTAATGGAGTAACATTAGCTAACGCATCATCAAACGAAAAAGATAACAAACTAGCAAATGGTGGAAATGTAGATGCTGCAGCAGTAGTTGGAAAATTACTTGCTGAAAGAGCATTAGAAAAAAATATTGATTCAGTTGTTTTTGACAGAAGTGGTTACCTTTACCACGGAAGAGTTAAAGCACTAGCAGAAGCTGCTCGTACAGCTGGGCTAAAATTCTAGGAGGTTCGCTTATGGAAAACAATAAAAAACCAAATAATAGCAACAAACCACAATCAAGAAAACCACGTAGACCTCGTCGTAAAAGAGAGCCAAAACTTTACGAAGAGCGCGTAGTTAATATTAACCGTGTTACTAAAGTAGTAAAAGGTGGACGTCGTTTCCGTTTTTCAGCTTTAGTAGTAATCGGTGACAAAAAAGGTAAAGTTGGATTTGGTACAGGTAAAGCACAAGAAGTACCAGATGCAATCAAAAAAGCAATAGAAGACGCAAAACGTAATTTAGTAGTAGTACCTATGTACAACAAAACAATCCCTCATGCTATCACTGGACGCTTCGGTGCTGGTGAAGTATTCTTGAAACCTGCAGTAAGTGGGACAGGAATCATCGCTGGTGGACCAGTTCGTGCCGTTGTTGAATTAGCTGGATACGAAGATATCTTAAGTAAATCTTTAGGATCTGCAACTCCAATTAATATCATCCGTGCAACTTTCGATGCAATCGATAACTTAAGAACTGCGGACCAAATAGCTGCGACACGCGGTAAAACTGTAGAGGAGATCTTAAACTAATGAAACAATTACAAATAAAATTAGTTAGAAGCACAATTGCTGGAAATCCGAAACAAAAGAAAACTGTAATCGCATTAGGATTAACTAAATTACAAAAAACAGTAGTAAAATCTGATACACCTACTATAAGAGGAATGATTAAAGTCGTTGCTCATTTAGTAGAAGTAAAAGAAGTTTAGGAGGTATGGATATGAACTTATCAAACTTAAAACCAACTCCTGGTTCTACTCATGCTAAAAAAAGACTTGGACGCGGAACTGGTTCCGGTACAGGTAAAACAGCAGGTAGAGGAACAAAAGGACAAAACTCTAGAAGCGGTGGAGGAACTCGCCCAGGATTTGAAGGGGGACAAACTCCATGGTTCAAACGTATTCCTAAAAGAGGATTTACAAATCATTTCCGTAAAGAATACGCAACAGTTAATGTAAGCGAATTGAATAAATACGCTGAAGGAACTGTAGTAAATAAAGAATTATTATTACAAGATAGACTAATTCGTAAAGAATTAAGTGGATTAAAAGTATTAGGTGATGGTGAATTAACAGTTAAACTTACAGTTAAAGCTGACAAATTTACTAAATCAGCTATGGAAAAAATCCAGGCAGCTGGTGGAAGCGTAGAGGTGAACTAGTATGGACAATATAGTTGCAGTATTTAAAAGCAGAGAGGTTATGAAAAAAATTCTTTTTACATTACTTGCATTTATCATATACAAAGCAGCAACATATATCCATATACCTTTAATTAATCCTGAAATAATCAACTCGTTCTTTGATCAAGCTGATTCAGGTGTATTGGGTATCGCCAATGCTTTTACAGGGAACGCTCTTAAGAACTATTCAATAATAGCTCTTGGAATCGGTCCTTACATTACTGCTTCTATTGTTATTCAATTATTACAAATGGACATTATTCCAGTTTTAAAAGAATGGCAAGAAGAAGGGGAAACAGGTAAGCAAAAAATTAACCAATTAACAAGATACCTAGCAATCGGTATGGCATTTGTTCAAGCATTAGCTATGACTTATGGTTTCCGTTTAACAGGTAATTATATCTTTGATATTGGTGTAGAAAACGTAAACTTCGTTACATATACATACTTAGCAATCTTAATGACTGCGGGTACTGCTTTCTTACTATGGTTAAGTGATCAAATCACTATGCATGGTATTGGGAATGGTACTTCAATGATCATCGTTGCAGGTATCGTATCAGGATTCCCTGGTATGGTATCAAGTTTGGTTGGAGAATATATTACTGCTGCTGGTAGTGATTGGGGAAGTTATGGAGTATTTGCACTCGTAATGGCAATATTTATATTAGTAATATTCTTTGTTACTGTTATGCAAGCAAGTGTTCGTAAAGTACCAATTCAATATTCAAACCGTCCAGCGGGAGCTAGATTCCAAGGTAGAAATGAATCAAACATTCCTATCAAGATCAACTCAGCTGGTGTAATTCCTGTAATCTTTGCAGTAACTATCCTTTCAATACCGTTAACGGTATTAAACTTTATTCCTGATTTAGCATCGACTGGATTTGGACAAGTTATGGAAGAATTATTTACTTATCAAAGACCATTAGGATATACATTATATGTTGTATTAATTTTTGTATTCGCATTCTTCTACAGTTTTGTACAAATCAATCCTGAGAAAATTGCTGGAAACTTACAAAAACAAAATGCCTACATTCCAGGGGTAAGACCTGGTGTAGAAACAGAAAATTACATTTCAAAAACTTTATTTAAAGTTACAGTTATCGGAGCTACATATCTAGTATTAATCGCTTCATTACCTATCTTTGCTTCTATGATCTTTGGTTTACCAGCATATGTTCAAGTTGGTGGGACAAGCTTATTAATCGTTGTAGGTGTGGCTATCGAAACAACAAAACAAATTAAAACACAGACGCAAGAGCAAAACTATTCTGGATTCATTAAATAGGAGACTCCATTGAAAATACTTGTAATGGGTCCTCCTGGAGCCGGGAAAGGTAGCCAAGCGTCACGTATTATAGAAAAATATGAAATGCCAAGTATCTCAACAGGACAAATGTTCAGAGATGCTTACAATGCTGAGGAACCAATTGGTATCGAAGCAATGAAATTCATAAGAGATGGTAACTTAGTTAGTGATGATATCACTAACAAAATAGTAAGACTGAGACTACATAAAGAAGACACTACAACAAGTTTCTTATTAGATGGTTATCCTCGTACTGTAGCGCAAGCTGCAGCATTAGATGAGATGTTAGTAGAAATGGAATCTAATTTAGATGCTGTTATAAATATCTTATCTTCACACGATGTTTTATTCGAACGTATGGAACAACGTAGGGTTTGTAAAAAATGTGGAAGAACATATCACTTAAGATTCAAAAAGCCATCTGTTGATGGTGTGTGTGATAAATGCGACGGTGAATTATACCAACGTGAAGATGACTCACATGAATCAGTGAAACGTCGTTTAGAAATCTATGAAACGAAAACAAAACCGTTATTAGATTACTATAGTGAGAAAGGAATTTTATATCACGTTAATGGAATGCAGGACTTTGATAAAGTAACTGATGACATTTTCTTGGTATTGGATGAACTTGTATGATTACTATTAAATCTGAACGCGAAATCTTATTGATGAAGGAAGCGGGGCGTATCGTTGCCCTCGCTCATCAAGAAGTTAAGAAACATATCAAACCCGGAGTAACAACGTTAGAACTAGATCAAATTGTTGAACAAGTAGTTAGAGACAATGATGCCATTCCATCTTTCAAAGGATATGGTGGCTTCCCAGGAAGTGCTTGTACAAGTGTAAATGAACAAGTGGTTCACGGTATTCCAAGTAAAAGAGTTAAACTCAAAAAAGGCGACCTTATCAGTGTTGATATCGGCGCAATGTACAAAGGATATCATGGTGATTCAGCTTGGACATATGCAGTAGGAGAAGTATCTGCGGAAGTTTCTAAACTAATGGAAGTAACAAAAGAATCACTCTTTGAAGGTTTGAAATACGCTAAAGCTGGTAATCGCCTTACAGATATTTCTCATCACATTCAAAAATATGCCGAAAGTTTCGGCTATTCAGTGGTTAGAGAGTTTGTTGGACACGGACTAGGGAAACAACTTCATGAAGATCCTCAAATCCCTAATTATGGTTTACCAGGTAAAGGTCCAATTCTTAAAAAGGGTATGACCCTTGCAATTGAACCTATGATCAACATGGGTCGTAAAGAAGTTAAAGTATTAAAGGACAATTGGACTGCAGTGACAATTGACAAAAAACCGAGTGCTCATTATGAACACTCAATCTTGATAACAGATGATGAACCAATCATCTTAACTACAGTCTAAAAAGGAGGAATCTTATGGCTAAAGAAGAAAAATTAGAATTAGAAGGTAAAGTTGTCGAATCATTACCTAATACTGAATTCATCGTAGAACTAGCAAACGGACATCGTATTAAGGCTCACGTTTCTGGTAAAATCCGTATGTATTACATTCGCATTCTACCAGGTGACAGAGTAACGGTAGAACTATCACCTTATGACTTAACACGTGGGCGAATAACATATCGTCATAAATAAAGAAAAACATCTCCAGAGGAGGAAATTTAAAAATGAAAGTAAGACCAAGTGTAAAAAAGATTTGTGATAAATGCAAAATTATCAAACGTAATGGAAGAGTTATGGTAATTTGTGAAAATCCAAGACACAAACAAAGACAAGGTTAATAGGAGGAACTTATGGCACGTATATCAGGTGTAGATATCCCAAGAGACAAAAGAGTAGTAATCTCTTTAACATATGTTTTCGGGATCGGAAAATCTACAGCATTAGAAATATTAGCAGCTGCAGAGGTTTCTGAACATACAAGAGTTAAAGACCTAACAGAAGACGAATTAGGTCGTATCAGAACTGAAGTAGCAAAAGTAAAAACAGAAGGTGACTTACGTAGAGAAGTTGCTTTAAATATTAAACGTTTACAAGAAATCGGAAGTTACAGAGGAATGCGTCACAGAAAAGGGCTACCTACTCGTGGGCAAAACACAAGAAACAATGCTCGTACTCGTAAGGGACCTCGTAGAACTGTAGCTAACAAGAAAAAAACATAGGAGGACATAAAAATGGCACAAAAAAGAAGAACAAAACGTAAAGTGCGTAAAAATATTCCTTCAGGAGTAGCGCATATCCATTCAACTTTCAACAACACTATTATTACAGTTACTGATCCTAATGGTAATGCTATTGCTTGGAGCAGTGCAGGAGCATTAGGTTACAAAGGGAGCCGTAAATCAACTCCATTCGCTGCACAATTAGCTTCTGAAGCTTGTGCGAAAAGCGCAATGGAACACGGTGTACAAAAAGTTGAAGTTTCAGTAAAAGGTCCAGGACCTGGTCGTGAAGCTGCAATTAGAGCTTTACAAACTGCTGGATTAGAAATTACAGCTATCAAAGACGTAACACCTATTCCACATAACGGATGTCGTCCACCAAAACGACCACATAAATAGGAAATTAGGGAGGTTGTTCATTTGAAAGATTTAAAATTCGAGAAACCAAATACCGATATTGAAGTAATCAATGAAGAGAATACTTACGGAAAATTCGTTGTTTCACCATTAGAAAGAGGATACGGAGTTACTTTAGGTAATAGTCTTCGTAGAATCTTACTATCTAGTTTACCAGGTGCAGCAATCATCAACTGCGAAATCGATGGAGTTCAACATGAATTCTCATCAATTGATGGCGTAGAAGAAGATGTTACAAGCATCGTATTAAACTTAAAAGATGTTGTTTTAAGCATCGATAATGATGATCCAAACGTAGAAAAACGTTTAGAAATCTATGTCGAAGGACCTCACGTAGTTACAGCAAAAGACATTATTTGTGATAATGAAGTATCAATTATTAATGAAGATCAATACATTTGTACTGTAAATGAAGGAAAATTTAGAATGATCATGACTGCACGTCGCGGGATTGGTTATATGAATGCTGATGGAAACAAAGAGTACATCAACCGTTCACAAATCGGAATTATCCCAATTGACAGTATTTACACACCAGTTAAACGTGTAAATTACGATGTATCACCTGCTTCAAGTGGACATGCAAACCAAGACAAATTGACTTTAGAAATTTGGACTAACGGTAGCATTAGCCCACAAAAAGCAATCTCAATCGCTTCAAAAATGATGATAGAACATTTAGAAGTAATGGTAGAACTAAGCGAAAAAGTTAAAGAAGAAGAATTTATGATTGAGAGAGAAGATGAACAAAACTCTCAAATCTTAGAAATGCAAATAGAAGATTTAGACTTATCAGTAAGAAGTTATAACTGTTTAAAACGTGCAGGTATCAACACTGTTGAAGAGTTAACTCAGAAAACAGAAGAAGATATGATGAAAGTACGTAATTTAGGTAAGAAATCACTTAAAGAAGTTAAACAAAAACTTGATGAGCTTAGTCTTGGACTTGCAAGACACTAATAGGAGGTAATTTACATGGCAGGATACAGTAAATTAAACCGTAGAAGTGACCAAAGAAAAGCTATGTTACGTGATCTAGTTACTCAACTAATAATTCATGAAAGAATCACTACAACAGAAACTAAAGCTAAAGAATTACAAAGATTAGCTGATAAAATGGTTACACTAGGTAAAAGAAATACATTAGCTTCAAGAAGACAAGCAGCTCAAATTGTTCGTTTCTTAGATGCTGGTAATGACAAAAACGCACTTCAAAAATTATTCAGTGATATCGCACCTCGTTTCACAACAAGAGACGGTGGATACACTAGAGTATTAAAACTTGGTCCAAGACGTGGAGATTCTACGCCAATGGCTATTATTGAATTCGTTGAATAACTAATAAATTAAGAGGCTTTGGCCTCTTTTTTTGTACCTTAGGTTGTATTGATTTGTATTTGATAGAAGTTATGATACAATATTTCATAATGACCATTGGAAAAGGAGGTGTTAAATCATGAGACTAAATCTGCTTTTTAAAAAACTACTAATGTCGATTCTAATATTTACTGTTTTAGGTTCTTTTGTGGGGATATCATATGCTTATTTTGATAACTTAGAAGCAACCACTAACGAGAATATATCTTTAGGTGAATGGGGATTTGATAGTTGTACAAAGATTTATACAGCACAAGAATTTTATGATTTTGCTACCGCTTCAACAAGTAGTTCATCTGATGAATATTGTCTAGGTAATGATATTGACTTCTCATCATTTACATGGTCTTATCTGGGGTCGTTTGATAATAATCAATTTAATGGGACATTTGATGGAAAGAACTATACACTCAGTAATCTAACGATTATAACCACAGATGCATCATCAACAAACTTAAGTCTTTTCTCAAGTATGGATGGTGCGACAATAAAGAATGTTAAAATCAATAATCTTAATATGGGATTCACAACAGCATACTATGCTTCTTCGTCTCTTAAATCAGCAATCTTTGCTAGTCAGGTAACAGGGACGAATAACTACATCGAGAATATTACAATCACAGATTCCGAAGTACTAGCTAGTAATCTAAGCGGTGGTGGGGGACTTGTGGCACAAGTTGAAGCTAATGCTGATTTAACAATCAAAAATATTAAAACAAGAAATTTAACAGTTCTTAACAACAGTAAAAGAGCTGGTGGACTAATATCAAGAGCAATTAAAGGTACTGGAACCATAGTTATAGAAGACGTTGATTTTGAAGGATACGTTGCTGCAGGTAATGCGACTTCTAATACTGGTGGTATCATTGGAACCGTTCAAAATATGACAATAAGTATGACTAGAGTAATTGTTGAATATACTGCCTCAGGTACAGTTAATTTATCTGATGGTCCAGTAAGCTATACTTCAAATAAATATGTAGGGGGATTTGTAGGTAATACTCAAACTGGTTCAGTAATGACTTTTGAGGATACTTTCTTCACAGGAGAACTTCAAACTACATTTATTAACTTAGGTTCTTTAATTGGTCGTAGAAAACCAAACCCTATAGTGAATGATAGTTATTACTCAAATGCTATATTTGGAACTTCTAATACACCATCAACTTCGAGTGGAGTGTTGAACGCTACAGAAGTAAATGCAACTTCAATGCCTTCAAACGCATGGTGGGATGCTTTCAAAGTAGATTTTGATGCTGCTAATGGGCATTGGACACAAGATGCTTCGGGGAGATTAATCTTAATTAGATAAATAAAAAAGGTAGATACATTCAAGTATCTACCTTTTATTTTTTTAGAGCTTCTCGTAATCCTATTTCTTCTCTTCTATATATCCTAACTAAGTTAGGCCAATGCTTATAAACTGATAAGAAAGTATATATAAACAATATCAGAACACTTATTATACTAAAGTTTGTAAAGATCATTCCAACAGGTATTAAAATAACTGCTAACATCGTTGGTACAACAATATAATCGCTGACAATTAAAATTGTAATGAACAAAACAAACAGTACTAAACTAACCACAGGGAATAAAGCTAAGCAAACCCCGCCAAAAGTAGCTGTTCCTTTACCACCTCTGAATCCCATATGGATTGGATAAATATGACCTAGTATAGCACTAACACCCGAAATAACCCATAGGACATCATTTCCAGGGAAAAGTAGTCTTACTACCAAAACAGGTATAAAACCCTTTAAAATGTCAAATATACCGACAATAACACCGTATTTCAGACCTAGAGTCATTGCTACATTGCTTGTACCAGCGTTTTTACTATTAACATCTCTAATATCAATCTTTTTAAGATGTTTTGTAATTAAATGTGATGGACTTATGATTCCAACCATATATGATAAAATGATAATAAGTAAGTATTCCATAATAATTCTCCTTTTTTGACAACACCTAAATTATACAAGAATATTTCATAAATAAAAGAGAAATGTATAACGACTAACATTATGAGAAAGATGTATCATAAGACTTAACATATTTAGTGCTTTTTTAGAATTGTTTTGTTATAATCATTATGACAAATGGAGTTGATAGAATGAACATCATAGAAATAAAAGATTTGTCCTTCAGTTACTTAGAAAATAACCCTGTTTTAACAGATGTAAGTCTCACCATTAAAAAAGGTGATTGGGTTAGTGTTCTAGGTCATAACGGAAGCGGTAAATCTACGTTATCTAAGTTAATAATCGGCTTATTAAAGGCGGACAAAGGAGATATCGTTGTTGATGGTATTACCTTAACAGAAGAAACAGTCCATGACGTAAGAAAGAAAATCGGTATTGTTTTCCAAAACCCTGACAACCAGTTCGTTGGTGTCACTGTTGAGGACGATATCGCTTTTGGTATGGAGAACCTTTGTTTTGATAGAGAAGAAATGTTGAAGAGAATTGAAGAATATTCCAAAAAAGTAAGTATGCAAGATTATCTAAAGAAAGAACCTCATAACCTTTCAGGAGGTCAAAAACAACGTGTTGCAATAGCTGGTATTCTCGCAATGAATACTGATATTATTATCTTTGATGAAGCAACAAGCATGTTAGATCCTAAAGGACGAGATAAAATTATGGATACAATCAAAGAAATAAATGATTCTGGTGTAACTGTTATTTCGATCACACATGATATGAAAGAGGCAGTTCACAGTGATAAAATTATTATATTAAAAGAAGGTACCGTTATAGCAAGTGGCGATACAAAAGAAATATTAAATGATAAAACTACTCTAAATTCTAGTAACCTCGAATTATTATTACCATTAAAACTACTACATAAACTACAAGAAGCGAATATTGATAATAAGGAGCTAAATGATATCTTATGGCAATTAAGTTTGAACAAGTAAGTTATGCTTATATAGGAATTGATGGTAGTAGTTATAATGCGGTGAAAAATGTTAATTTAGAGATTAGTGATAAACATGAATTTATAACGCTTATCGGTGAAACCGGTAGTGGAAAAAGTACTTTAGTACAACATATGAATGCACTTGTTGAACCAACAAGTGGGACTGTTAGTATTTATGGTGTCAAAATATTCAAAGATGTTAGAAAACAGAATAAGAATGTAAAACTTAATCATTTACGAGAAAAAGTTGGATTGGTTTTCCAATTTCCTGAATATCAATTATTTGAGGAATCAGTAAAAAAAGATATCATCTTTGGCCCAATGAATTTCGGTGTATCAAAAGAAGATGCTGAAAAAAGAGCAGAAGAAGTAATTAAATTGGTTGGTCTGGATGAAACATACTTAGAAAGAAGTCCTTTTAACCTATCTGGTGGAGAAAAGAAACGAGTAAGTATCGCAGGTATCTTAGCTATGGAACCTGATATCTTAGTTTTAGATGAACCAACAAGTGGTTTGGATCCTAAAGGTAGAGATGATTTATTAGAACTGTTTACTTCAATCAACAAAGAGTTAAATAAAACAGTAATCATTATCACTCATGATATGAATACTGTTTATAAATACGCAACAAGAGTATTAGTAATGAAAAAGGGTGAACTTCAGTTTGATGGGACACCTTTAGATCTTTATACAAATCAAGATTTAGAATCATGGAATTTAGATTTACCTGAAATCTTAGAGTTAACGAAACATTTAGAAGAAGAATTGAGTATAAAATTTCCTAAACTTCCTCGTACAATTGATGAGTTGTATGAACACGTTAAGGGGGTTCTAAAATGAAAAATATCATAATTGGACAATATGTCCCTGGGGATAGTTTCCTATACAAAATGGACCCAAGAAGTAAAATTATGGCTCTTGTGTTATTAATGGTTTCAACATTTATTTTACAAGATGTCTTACATATTTTTATTATGTTGTCACTTGTTTTAGTGCTTTTAAAATTTGGTGGAATACCTGTTGGTAGGATTGCAAGAGGGTTAAGACCAATAATGGTTTTAATAATCTTTACATTTACTTTTCAAGTACTATTTGTTAAAACAGGAACACTACTTTATGGTAATGTTTTAAATGTTACTTTATATAATATTCCAATCTTAATTGGATTAATTGTATTATATTACTTCACAAAAAGACTAGTGAAATTTAAACTACTTTACTTTGCATTCTTGGCGGCTTCATTAATCTTAACAATGACTTATATCACCCCAGGTAGTTTAGTGTTTGATATGAACTTAAATGTTTATACAGATGGAATAAGTGGTGCATTCTTTATTATGATTAGATTGGTGATAATTGTAACATTATCAACAATACTTACGTTAACTACAAAGCCTACAGACTTAACGTTAGGGTTAGAGCAATTACTCAAACCGCTTAGCATTATTCGTATTAGTTCAGAAGAAATAGCTTTGATTATATCAATAGCTTTACGTTATATCCCAACACTACTAGATGAAGCAAACAAAATCATGTTAGCACAAGCTAGTAGAGGTGTTGATTTCACTGAAGGTAAAATAAAAGATAAAATTATGCAGGTAATCAGTTTGCTTGTACCGATGTTTATCATTAGTTTTAAACGAAGTGATGATCTAGCTAACGCAATGGAAGCTCGTAATTTTATCCCAGGAGCTAAACGAACAAGATTACATGTCTTATCTTGGCAAATAATGGATACAATTGTTGTAATAGCTTCAGTTATATTTATGGCTGCATCAATTGTTGTAGTAACGACTTTATGATAGATTTAATCAAAAAATATTATCAAGCCTGGGAAACAAGTAATATAGAGTTATTAAATGATGTTATTCATCAAAAGATATACGGAGTTAGAACATTTAATGAAGACAAGTTCTTTACTAATGAGGAACTACTTAATAACTTCCTGACAAACACCCTGAATACCATTAAAATAGCTTCATATAACACCTTGAATGATACAACAATATTAGAACTAATGATTAATCAAAAGCCTGTCATAGCTAAAATAACTACTAAAGAAAATAGAATATATAAAGTGTATGAAATATTAAAGACAGATAAAAGAAGAATTAAATGTATTTGCTTATATGATGGTAGTTCTTATTCCGGGTATCAAAAGCAATTAAACGCTGAAAGTATCCAAGGAACAATTGAAGCAACTTTAAAACAGATCTTTAAAGAAGATATACCAATCCATTCAAGTGGACGGACAGATAAAGGTGTTCATGCCTTAAACCAAGTATTTCATTTTGATATAAACTCTTCCATTAAAGTAGAGAATATCAAAAAAGTACTTAACTCATACTTACCTGATTCAATTTACATTAAAACAACTGAGGAAGTAGATTTTACATTCCACAGTCGTTATGATGTACTAGTTAAAAAGTACCAATACAAAATTAACACAGGTGAATTTAATCCTATTCAAAGAAACTATGAATGGACAATAAATGACTTTGATATAACCAAGTTTAACACTCAACTGCAAAGTGTTATTGGGACTCATGATTTCGCTTCATTTACAAAAAAGACAGATCAATCAACTGTCAGAACGATTCACAATGCATACTTAGAACATAAAGATAATTATGTCTATATCAATATTGAAGGAAATGGATTCCTAAGATATATGGTTAGAAACATTGTAGGAGCAATAATTGCTATTAATAAGGGTAAACTCAAATACTCTGTTAAAGAATTACTAGAGTTAAAAGATGTTACACTTATTAAAGATAAAGCGCCATCTTGTGGTTTGTATTTATATAATGTAAAATATTAAATGTAGGGAAAAAATAAACAATCCTTATATGGGGATTGTTTTTATTAGGAGGATGTTATGTTTGATTTAGAATATGAGAATAGTATATTAGAAGAAAAAGTAAGAATTAAAACCATCAAAGATGAGATAAATGTTCTCATCAAAGTGGATGTCCTAAAATCTAAGGTAGTAGATTCTATTGATGGATATGAACCGATTGGTAAAGTTGAGGACGCTTTTTTGAAGTATTCGCTATACTATAATTCGGAAAAGATGACATATGCGAACATCAAACAAGGTTCTAGTAAAACATATAGAATTTACGAACTTGATTATTCTAATCCGGAACTTGTAAAAAAGGCAGTTTCAAATGCATTTAAACTTAGAACAGTGAGCGAAGAAGACAATGAGGGTAGCTTTGGATATACTGTTATAGGTTATGTAGTACTTATACTAGGTATTGTATGTTTGATTGCCGCAGGGAGTGGAGGAGCCATTTTTATCATTCCTGCATTACTAATCTCAGCATTATATTTTGGAATTTCTAGGATTATCAAAGAGATTAATAATATTAAAAACAAATTAAGTTAAAAAAAGGTGTATCCGATGAGGATATACCTTTTTATTTTGAATACATTTCAAATTCAGTACGATTATTATCATTGTCTTCTAAATATGATTTAAGGAGATATAAGTTATTCATTTCACCAGCATTCTTCCGACAAAGAACTCCTGTTGAACTTGAGAATATCCCATTACCTAATTTTCTAGCAGCAGTAGCCGTATCTTCATCTGGTACTAATTTGACATCCTTGAACTCTTTTTCTAAAGTATCTTTACACTGCATAAAAGCTTGCGGATGTGAGCATATATGATTTATATCGTTTACAGCTATAGAATCATCCTTAACATACAAAAAGTGATGAATTGGTATTTCAATTGATTCAACTAAGTTTAGAGGTGAGTTATATAAAGCGTCCATACTTTCTTTAACGGTACCACCATGATTATTCCTAATTGCTACAACTCCGTAATCAGTCTTTTTAGTTTCAACACAGGTTAAAACATTTAAAGATGATACTAAGGGTAGTAATAGATAGTCTTTAAGTTGTAATTTCTCAGCTAATAAACGAGCGGCTTCTTCGCTATTTGAACCTTCAATACCTTGATATCCAATAATCTTCATAAGAACACTTCCTTTACTTCTTATAATGATTTTACCATATAATTCAAAATCATTATAAGTGAATAGGTTTTCATTGAATCAGGTGTTCATAAATAAATTATTTACAATTAGTGGAGTTAAGTAGTAAAATTGTAATAGAGAAGAAAATATATCTTAGGAAAAGGGAGAGTTTGTTATATGAAAAAGTTACTCATAGTAATACTGTTAATTGTTTCGCTTACTGCATGTGAAGGAAAAGTAAAAAATATTGATGAAGGATTAAAAATCTATAATGATTATCTACAACAAGTTGAAGATTTAATTGGCTATCCAGTAATCGAAGAAGCTGAAGGTTCTAATAGTTTTCAAAGATTAAGCTCAGATGATTATATTGATTATAGTCGTGAAGATTTTGAAAAAATCTATGGGGTAGAAAGAGATTTCTCTTTTGTGTTATATCAATATAAGTATATTTTGATGGAGTTTCATGAACTAATTAGTAAAGTTGTAGAAGAGTGTTCTGAACTTACTTCTGAAGATACTTGTGACCTTGAAATCAATGATGATAATGTAAAATTCATGTTTGAAGTTGATAAAAATAACAAAATAAGATTAGAAAAATATCAATCATTCACAAGAAATTACGGAAGTAATACATATACATTGTTCAATGCGACTATTATTGAACTAGAGAATATAGATGAAAAATTAAATGTTAGGTATTATCGTCATAATCAGCAAAAAGGGGAAGAAGTTATAATTAGTGAGTATTATGATGAATATATTCAAGATGACAAATCATTCTCAATTGGGTTAAAGCATAATGAAGGAACATACAGTTATTTAGAGACAAAGAATCATGAGCAATTTCAATTTACATTATCTTCTAGAGATGATGGGCGAATCAATGTAGGAGTTGCCATAGATGATAATAAACAAGGGTTTATTGGGTTGAATGCAGATGGATCAATTAAGAGTGGAGCCCTTTACCTTTATGATCAAACAAATAATATCTTAATGTTCTCAAGTAACGATGGGAACCACGGAATCAACTGGAATATGGCATATGTCTCTGGTTGGGATTTTCTGAGAGATAATCGTTTTGAAGAGAAAAAGGTATATAAAAATGATCAAGAAATTCTTGAAGGTTATAGTGTCTTGTTTAATGACAGTTCTGATGTCACATTAACAATAGCAACTAACTCAAATAATGATACTGAACCAGCATCTTTCACACTAACAGATGAAGAGGTATCTCTCTCTGGTTATGGGTTATCTTTTACCGAGATAACAGCAGCTGAAATCAACACAATACTGAATGATATGGCGACTAATTTAAATCAGTATTTATTACCTTATGGATTTACTGATGATAATCAAGATAATTTTAATGAATTAGAATCTCGTTTAGTAATTACCGTCGACGAATCTTATATAGAGACACTATTCAACGATTGAACAATTAAAGAAGAATAAAACAACCTAATAAAGGTTGTTTTTTTCATATATAGACTTTGTAAAAATAACTACTTGTAGTAGAATAAAATAGAAGAGCTATTGTAAGGAAATAAACATAGCGAATAATATCGCTTTTTGTTTATCTAGGAGGAAAGCTATGGATGTAGTAAAGGCAGTATGTACAACATGTGGTAATAATCTTGATGTTAGTAGTGATACTAGTGCTGTTACTTGCGAGTATTGTGGTAATACATTTTTATTAGCTAATGGGATTGATTTTGCATTAAAAAGTGAAGCTGAGATTGGTGGAATTAGTAAACTTCGTAATAACTTAAAACGAAGTGTTTTAGCTGACGACCACAAAAATATCTTGGCTTTTTCTAAAGAAATTTTACGACTAATTCCTAAAGATGATTTAGCTAATTACTATTTCGCATATGCTAATTATTCATTTGGGTCTAGAAGGTATTTATTTGATTTTTATAATCATACAGTTCAAATAAAAAGTGATGCAGAAACTATTATAACTCATATCACAGAGTATAGTGATGTTCGAGATAAAAGCTTGGTTGAGAATTTTATAGCTCGCCACAACCCAGAAAAGATAGATGCTTATCGTAATAAGTATACTCAAAAACTAATTGATGAAGAGAACTATTCTTCAATACCAAGGGATGTATTTATTTCTTTTCGTTCAACTGAAATTGAAATTGCTACTGAAGTATTAGGTGTATTAGAAAAAGATGGTAGTGCTTGTTGGATTTCTTCACGAAATTTACGTCCTAATGATAACGAGAATTATTGGATAAATATTGAGGATGCTATTTCTAAATCAAAAGTATTTCTAGTAATATCATCTCATGAATCTATGATTTCAAGAGATGTTAAAAGAGAACTAGATATAGCTAATAAACTGAATAAACAAAGAGTTGAATTTAAAGTAGATTCATCACGCCATACTTCAACATTTAAGTATTTCTTTGATGGAATAAAATGGATTGATGCTACGGAGAATAAAGAGGATGCATTAATTGAATTGAAGCGTCGTGTTTATTCAATGCTTACTGATACTAATGCTAACTATTCAACTTCACCAGATACTAAGCAAAATATTTCTGATGCTGATTCTAGTGATTTTATTAGAAAGACAAATCGAGCAAAGATTGAATTGATAGGAAGTAACTATAAAGATGCTGCTAACTCAATTAAAGATGCACTGGGAATTGATCCTGAAAGTGCGGAAGCTTGGTGGTTATTATTCTTGTCGGAAAATAATTTCCAATCAACAGAAACCTTTTTAGATTATATCGCAAAGAAACAAACCCTATCTAAAATGGCTGATTTATACAATAAAGTGGCTTATAAACAATATAAAAAATATGCTAAAAAAGATAACACTGGAGAACCAATTAACTCGAAAAAATTTGAAAAGTTTTTGTATGATCAAATCACTGATTATATCAATAAGCCTAAATTACCTAATAAATCAAAAAGAGATTATCTGCATTCTTATTTACCAAACCATATTTTAACTTTATGGGCAGATAATATTTTAAGAAATGGAATAGTCACAGATAACGAAATAAACTTTCTACTAGATAATCCAAATCGTATCAAAGAACTTGAAAATATCTTTGAAGATTTTGAGGATCTAAAAGCTCATCCTTCTTATCAAAAATCTCATATAAAAGATTATAGTGAACGATTCTATAAGAATTACGAAAAGGTAATTCAAAAACGTGGTTCAGATTTAAAAGAATTACAAGAATTAACTAATAAGTTATACGATGAACTGGATACATTATTAGAAAAGAAAAAGTTTAGTAATGCATTAGCCAAAGCCCAGGAATTATTCTATCTTGATAATTCAAGTGAAGATAAGTATATGTATTTATTACTGGCTAAAGTAAAGGCTAGAAGTACAGTTGAATTATATGACTCAATATTAAAACAAAAGAAATTTGATCGTAAACACATTATTGAATCTATCATTTTTGAAAAACTATATCGTAGTGAAAAATACTCTCATTTGATTGATGATATTATTCTTCATGTCAACTATAAGAAAGTGAAGAAAAATAATCGTATCTCAATGAACTTGCGAGGTGAAAACAATGAAGTGTAAAGAATGTTTAAAGGAATTAAATGAAATGACATTGTATTGTGATCGTTGTGGAGCACAAGTCTCAAAAGATAAAATGAAGTTATCATTTAAAGAAATTGAGAAATATGTTTTACCTTTAAATATTGAGTCTGATTATAAGAAAGATCATACAGCCGAAATTAAAAAAGCATACTTCTTATCTAATATCCGTAAGGATTTTAGAGGATTTAAAAAAAGATATTTTGATCAATACATTGATTATGTATTACTAAGAACTTACTATCAAAAGAACAATGTATTATTAACAACATTAGAGTTTGATAAATATAAAGCTCTTGCCTTACTAGAAACATTTGAAAACAGAAGACCAGATCCATTAGCATTTGAAATTCTTAAAGAGGAATATGGTGAAGATTACGAAAATAAAGTAATTCCAAATAGCATCACAGAAAAGATTGAAAATGTGTATTGTGGAAATTTCAATTTAAAGATGTTAAGTCCAGGAAGATTCTTTATGAAGACTTTGGTGACTGTTATATCAAGTACTATTAAAGTGGGTATAATCGCAGGTCTTGTAGCCGCTATTTTATACTTCGCTCTACCAATGGTATTGCCTGATACGGATTTATTAGAAATGGCTAATTCATTTTCTTACACATGGTTTATCGTTGGATTTATTTTACTCGTTTTGGGATATTTCTCGAGTAAGAAAAAACGTGAATTTTATCCATTTGAGGATATTATAAATAGTAACTCTGAGTTTAAGAAACATATTAAATCAGACATGAGAAAACGTATTAAAACACTACGTTTTAGAATCAGAAAAGAAGGCGGGCATAAGAAAAAATGAGTAACATTGTATATCAAGATTTAGTATTTGATGAAGATGCAATCCTAAATCTGTATTTAAATAATGAGTGGTACGCATATACAAATAAAAAAGAGCAATTATTCTCTGGAATAAAAAACTCTTTAGATGTTATTGCGGCATATGATAAATCCTTATTAGTGGGATTAATTAGAACAATAGGCGATGCTAATACGATAGTGTATATTCAAGATATCTTAGTCTTAAAAGAATATCAAAGACAAGGTATAGGAAGAACATTTATGAAAATGATTATTGAAAAGTATCCCAATGTTAGACAAGTATGTTTAATGACTGATGAGAGTGAGAGAAGTAGAAAGTTTTATGAGTCTCTTGGTCTTGAGGATTATAGCAAGCAAAATACAGTAGGTTATATTGTAAAAAAATAAACGACTCAGATTTGAGTCGTTTTAAATTTGTTCAAATAAATATTCTTTAACCGCGTCTTCAAACACTTTATTTCTTTTTAAACCAATTTGGTCTCGACCATATTCACAAAAGTGTTTTAGGAACTTAACCTTTTTAGATTCCTTATCTATTTCTAAGATATAGTCAAATCGGTATTTGTTATAATCCTCATAAATAACATCAACAGTAGCAATTTTGGTGCTGTTGTAGTCCATTCTAAGGGTGGATAAATCACCATCTAAGTATTTCTTTGTTAGTTCTTTAATAAATGCATATTTTTCCATATAGTTCCCTCCTTTGATTAGTCTTCCTCATATGTATTTTACTCCTCAAAATAAAATATACAAGGTTTTTTGTAAAATACTATAAGGGAGATTAGGGAATAAATTCTATAAAAAAACAAAGACCATATATATGATCTTTGCTTGATTATTTTAGTTTCCTGCGATATCAATATTATCAAATTTAATAAGCTTTGGACCTATAAAACTATTGTCTTTAATTAACTCTTTAGATAAATACATGTTTTTTTGAACTTCTTTAATGTTAGCAGAAATGCTTCCTAAAGTTACAGGAGTTTTCTTTTCACCATCAAAGTAGATACCAAGTCTAAATTCTCCACCAAAGTTACCAGTCATAGCATCTGATTGAAAATCACTGAACTTAAGTAGTTCTAGATATGGTCCTGTTTTTAACTCTTTTTCAGTATATGAACCACTTGCTACTACAGTGTTTCTAATATTACCAGTACAAGGAACATTTAAGTAATGAGCAAATCTTTTACCAGCTATTAAGTTTTCGATGACACCATCTTTGATTATACTAGTTTCTTTAAGGAAAGTACCGTTAGCATCATAATAAGATGATGCACTTGAGTTTTCTAAGTAAGGAACAAGTTTGATCGAAACTAAATCACCATTACCTTTTTCTTGAACTGTATCGCCAACTTTATTGGTATGGAGATGATTATAAACAGCTGATGCTGATGCATTAAAAGTATAATAATCCCATAATTCTTTTGCGGCTACACCGTTTATAATTACTGGTAGGTTATCTACTTTAGGCATAGGAATTGCTTTTGCTCTTAAACTAGCGAATTCTAGAGATTCTAAAATTAGAGTCTTGATTGTTTCTTTGTCGTAGTCACTAAAATAGAAGACATCGTATGATTCAATTAGTTCTGTTTTACCAACTGCTTCAGTAATTAATTCGATTTCACCAGAATATTTTGTAAAAGAGACATCAATTCCATTAGAGTTGATTAATCTAATGTCTTGTTTGTTTATGAAGAATTCTGTTGAATTGATAAATGAACCAAATTGGTTATTTTCCTCATATAAGTCTTTAACTAACTTAGCGATACTATCTATCATATTTCCTTCACTAAATTTTGAAGGAAGTTTTGGTGCAGTTTCGTTTGTAGGAACTTCTAATCCATAATACTCATTTTTAACAAATGAAGCAGCTAGAGAAGCTGTATCAATTGCTTCACTCATTTCGTCCAATGTCATTGTTGGTGAAATGATTGTTGAGGAAGAACCTTTGTACTTCTTTTCATTCTCTTCAAAGTTTTTATAAACGACAACTGTAGTTTTTAAAACATCTTTACCACGGTTCATTTGAAGTTCATCTTTAATAAAGAATAACTCTGTTGAAGATGTCTTTGTTTTTGTAATTTTGTATTCGTCGATACTTTTCTTACTGTTTAATAATTCTATTAGTTTTTTCATTAACTTAACCTCCCAATAGCTTTGATGTATGTACCACCAGTAGAAGTTTTAACCCATTCTTTATGACCTTTACCGCAAGCTCCAGTACCACTTAAATCTAATTCATCATTAGAAACCATATCGATTGATTTAAGTAAATCAGGAACATACCCAGTTAAAGTTACAGGAGAGACTATTTTACCAGTGAATTCACCATTAATAACTTCTCTTCCTTTTGCTATTACACATTGAATACCCCAGTTTTTAGGATCTTCCATACCACTGAAGAAGCCTTCGAGGACATAACCCTTTTTAACTGATTTGATCATATCTTCCAAAGTGTCATCTCCACTTTCAAAGAATGTGTTAGTCATGCGAGCATAAGCTTTTCTTTCAAAACTCTCTCTTCTACCATTTCCAGTTGGAATAGTACCTAACTTTAGAGCACTTAGTAAATCACTAATTCCTGAATTTAAAATACTTTTTTCAATAACTAATGTATCAGTTCCAAGTGTACCTTCATCATCAAATAAATATGTTCCAACTTCAACACCACTTAAGGCACCGTCACGCATATTTACTTTTTCACTAGCAACTTGTTTACCGACAAATTCTTCACCTTTAGCTCTTTTCTTAACAAACATATCCATTTCTACACCGTGTCCAAATGCTTCATGAGCGATTAAACCTGAAACGCTAGGATCACAAATGATTTCATATTCACCAGGGATAAGTCTTTCTGAATCTAATAAATCAAGAACACTTTTGGTTACTTTGTCAATTTTAGTATAAGCTTCATCGATAATTTCATATCCTTTTAAGCCACTTATACCTTGGAAATCATACTTGATTCCTTTGTTGTTACGAGCGATTGCAACTAAATTCATATTAGTATAAAGGATAGCTTGTGATAAATCTTTTTCAGTACTTAAAAAGATTTTAGAGATTTTTACTTCTTCGTAAGAAACTCTGAAATCAATGAATTTATCACTTTTTGATAAACCTTGTTTCATAATATCATTTAATGCTTTTAACTTATCATCTGGAGAAACCACAAAAGGATCTATTTCTAATTCACTAGTGTATTCATCAATCATATTTTCATCTTGAATTAATGGAAAGTCCATTAGTTTTAATCCACTATTTAATAGTGAAGTTATATCACTTTTAGCAATCTCGTCAATACGGGTTTTTACTACTTCCATATCACTTAAACTATTAAAAGAATATTCACTATAATTTACACCGTTAAAAACTCTAACGACAAATCCTCTTTCTTTCCAATTTGAATCATTAACACCACTACCTCTAACACTTGTACTATAATTGGTTCCAATAGTATCAATACCAAGTAAACTAACATATTTATAGTATTTACCTAAGTTAGTAACTAGTTCTTTTAGAAGAGCTTTGTTCTCTTTTAAAAATAAACTTAATTTTGCTTTCAAAATATCCACCTCTTTCATCAAATATTATTATATCCTTTTATAGGATAAATAACCAATGTACAACTTGTTTTAAATTGTCATTATATAAATATTGAATTGTTTTAATAAATATTGTAAAATGCAGTCAAATACAAGAGGTGATATTATGATACTAGGTAAAATTAAAGACAAATTGAAAGAACTTGATTTAGATGGAATCTTATTAACAGGATTAGAGAATCCAGTTGCTGCTAAGAATCTTAAATATGTTACTGGTTACACTGGTTCATTTGGTTTCGCGGTTGTAACAAAGGAAAACGAATATTTTCTAAGTGATTTTAGATATCGTGATCAAGTGAAAAAAGAAGTGCCAGACTTTACTTTTGTGGAAATCAAAGGTGGACTTTTAAAAGCGATATCAAGTGTAGTTAAAGAAGCGGGGATTAAGCGATTAGGTTTCGATAAAAAAATAAGATACTCAGAATATGAGATGTATTCTAATCTTGGTATTGAATTAGTACCTTTAAATGATCTAATTGAAGACTTAAGAGTTAGTAAACAAGACTTTGAAATTGAATTAATGAAGAAGGCTTGTGAGATAACCGATCAAGCTTTAGCTGATATTTTACAAGAGGTTAAACCAGGGATTACGGAAAGATCTTTAGAAATCAAACTTAAAAATAGAATGATTGAGTTAGGTGCCGCTTCAACTTGGGAAAGATTTATTGTAGCAAGTGGTGAAAGAGGAGCAATGCCTCATGGAATGGCAAGTGACAAAATAATTGAAGAGGGTGAAATGATCACTTTCGACATTGGATGTAGTTATAATGGATATTTCTCCGATTTAACAAGAACAGTTAGTTTAGGGGAACCTTCAGCTAAAATGAGAGAAATCTATCAAGTGGTATATGAAGCGCAAAAACGTGGTGTCGAAGCTGCAAAAGCAGGAATGACAGGTAAAGAATTAGATAGTGTATGTCGCGATTATATTACTGAAAAAGGATACGGTGAATACTTCCAACACGGAACTGGACATGGTTTAGGGATGGATGTTCATGAGAACCCACGAGTTTCACAAGTAAATACTAATCCTCTTGAATTAGGTGCTTGTGTAACAATTGAACCAGGTATTTATATTAGTGGTTTAGGTGGAGTAAGAATTGAAGATGATATTATCTTAACTGAAGATGGATGCATCGTATTAAATGAATCACCAAAAGAATTAATAATCTTAAAATAGGACTTTCACAGTCCTATTTTTTATATTAAAATGAGATTAGTACTAAAGGAGAGATAATGATGATATACGTTTATATTGCACTAATTGGTATTGTTGCTGGTATGGTTAAAGGTATTAGTGGTTTTGGTAGTAGTTTAGTTACCATTCCTCTTTTAACTATGGTTTTAGGTGTAGAACGTATTAGTGAGATTGTCGTAATAATGATTTCCTTCAATGTTATTCTAAATTTATTACTTGTTAAGGAAAACAACGCACTAAAACTTAGCGGTATTAAAGATTTTTATCTTATTGTTATTTTTGGAGCTATATTCACACTTGTTGGATTATATGGATTAAAAAATATAAATGAAGAAGTAATAATATATATAGCTGCATCTTTAATCTTTGTTGCAATATTAGTTTTAGCTTATAACTTATATTTGCCTAACCGAATCCATTTAAAACCATCGATTTTACTTCAGATCATTGCCGGTTCATTAAGTGGGATAGGTAACGGGATTGCTTCAATAGATGGACCACCTGTTGTATTCTATCTAAGCGTAACTAATACTGATAAAGAAAAATTTAAAGGTACTTTAGCTACTCATTTCTTAGTTATGGGAATTATTGGAGTTATTTTCATGATGTTTCTAAATATGTATAGTATGGACATTTTGGTTAACTTGTTAGTTATGACAGTATTCACTGTAATAGGGCTTATTGCTGGTATGAGAATAAGTAGGAAATTAGATGAAAAGACATTTATAATTGTGGTATTAGTAATCCTTCTTGTCCTTGATGTTAAGATGATATTCTTTTAGAAAAGTTAAAAATACGAACTACTGACACTATTGTCACTAGATTTAAGTGTACGTAAGTTGTATAATTAGTTTGAGTTTTTTATTCGGAGGATTAAGGAAGGTCCAAGGAAGAGTTTAATCATGAAAAAAAAGGAGAAATTTTCCTCCTTTTTTTATTTTGTCTGAATTTCTTTTTTCTGTTCTCTAATTCGCTTATTAACATAGAATCTTTTAAAGAACCCTACTAAGAATAAAATTATAATATTGATAAGCACGATTGTAGCTCCGGTAGCAATATCAAGTTCATATGATAACCAAATACCAGCAACAACACTTATTTCTGAGAATATAATTGATATCGTTATTGTATTTCTAAAACTTTTTCCAACTTTCATAGCGGCCGCTACTGGGATAATCATTAATGAAGATACAAGTAAAACCCCAACAGTAACAATCGATAAACTTACGATTAATGCTAAAACAAGTGTTGAAACAAATTGGAATGTTCTAATTTTGACTCCAACTAACTTAGCGTAAGCTTCATCAAAACTAACTAAAACAATTTGTTTGTAGAAAATGAATATTAATAGTAAAACAAATGCAGATACAATTGAAATAATACCTACATACTCTTGCCCGACAGTTAATAAACTACCGAATAAGAAGTTGTAAATACTACTACTCCATCCACCACTTAAACCGATGAACAAAGCACTTAGGGCTGTCCCTAAACTCATAACAATTGGCATTGATATCTCTTTATAGTTCTGATAGTAACCACGGAGTATCTCAATAATGAACGCTCCGATTACTGCACTAATAATTGCTAAATATAATGGACTACCAATAAAGGTGAAACCTAATACATTGATTAAGAATAGTCCTATTGATAAACCAGCTAAACTAAAATGACTTAGTGTATCTGCGATAAAACTTAAACGTCTAATAATAACGAACGAACCAATTAACGGTGTAACAAATCCCATAATCATACCAGCGATAATTGCGTATCTTAGGAATGGGTATTCGAATAAGGCGATTATGAAGGGAACATCAGCAAGTAAATTCATCATTCATCTTCCTCTGTAAGAACTTTTTTAAAGACTCCTTCACCGTTATGGAGACTTAAAACATGTGTGTAATTCGCTTTAGATTCGTTAATATTATGGGTGATTAAGATGATTGTTATTCCCTCTTTATTAAGTTCATTAACAACTTTATAAAAACCTTCAACATTTGTCTGATCGACACCAACTGTTGGCTCATCAAGGATTAACATTCTAGGACTATTCATTAAGCTTCTTACGATAAATACTCGTTGAAGTTGTCCACCACTTAAATTATTAATATTTTCATTTTGAAGTTCTAAAATACCTATTTTATCAAGAAGTTCTAACCGCTTATCTTCAGATATTTTCTTAATATTTGAAGCAGTTAAAATTTCGTTTACTGTAATGGGAAATTCATAATTGAAATCGTCAAATTTTTGAGGAACATAACCGATATTAATGAATGTTTTAAAGGTTGTAATATCAACATCATCAAGTAGAATTTGCCCGGGAGCAATCTTGTTTACACCTAAAATACATTTTACTAAAGTGGACTTACCACTACCGTTATTACCAATTACCGCCAAAAAATCGCCGGAATTTAACTTGAAGGAAATATCCTTCAATACCGTACGATAATCATAACCAAATGTTAAATTTTCAACATTTACTCTCACAGTAATTCACCTCACAAAAATCTCTATTACTATTATAACATAATATAATTGCTTTAATAGCGAAATAATATTTAATTTTTAGTTAAAATATGCGATAATATATTAACGAGAAGAGGAGTGTTCATATTGACAGGAAAATTTATAACTTTTGAGGGTCCTGATGGTTCAGGGAAGTCAACAGTAATCAAAGCAGTAGAAGAGTTTTTAAAGAGTGAAGGATATAATATTCTAACAACTCGTGAACCAGGTGGAATTCGTATCGCTGAAGATATTAGAAAAGTAATTCTATCTAAAGAAAACACAATGATGAGCGGAAGAGCAGAAGCGCTTCTTTATGCGGCTTCAAGAGCTCAACATTTAGCTGAAAAAGTTCAACCAGCTTTATCTGAAGGTAAGGTTGTTTTATGTGATAGATTTGTAGATTCATCTTTAGCATATCAAGGGTATGGTAGAGAGTTAGGAATCGATGAAGTATGGAATATAAACAAATTCGCGATTGGTGATGTTTTACCAGACTTAACAATCTTTATTGATATTCCACCCCATGTTGGATTAAATCGTGTTCAAAAGAGTACAAGAAAACTAGATCGTCTTGATCTAGAAACACTAGAGTTTCATGAGAAAGTTTATCAAGGATACAAAATAATTATTGAGAAGTTTAAGGATAGATTTGTAATTATTGACGGGAATAATCCAGTTGAAACAGTAATAGAAGATACATTACAAGTTATAAAAACATACTTATAAAAAGGTGAAAAATATGGCATTTGACAAAATTAAAGAATCACAACCAAAGGTTGTTCAATTACTAGAAAATAGTCTTAAAAAAGACCGCCTTTCACATGCCTATTTATTTGAAGGTGAAAAAGGAACTATGAAGTTCGAAACAGCTCTTTATTTCGCCCAAATGCTTCTTTGTAAAAGCGAAGACACAAAACCTTGTTTAGAGTGTAAAAACTGTAAGAGGATAAAAAATGGGACTCATCCCAATGTATATGTTATAAGACCAGAAAAGAATATTATAAAAAAACAACAAGTCCAAGATTTACAAACAGAGTTTAGTAAAACAAGTATTGAACCTGGACCGAAAATTTATATCATCAAGGATATTGAAACTATCCATGTTAGTGCTGCTAACAGTTTACTAAAATTCTTAGAAGAACCATTCCCTAACATTCATGCAATTTTAACTACATCAAATATCAACCGTATATTACCGACAATCATTTCAAGAAGCCAAGTAGTTCAATTTCAAAGCTTAAATCATGAAATTGTAAAACAGGAAATGATTGAAGCAGGATATTCTGATGAAACATCTGCTGTATTAAGTGAATTAACAAATTCAATTGAAACAGCAATGGAAATTGCTAGTAGCGAGTACTATCTTGATTTAATCGATAATGTAAAAGAAATATATAGAATAATTAATACTAATGATCAATCGTTAGTTATTTACTTTAATGAGAATAATAGTATAATATACCAAGACAAAGAAAAAGAACAAGCTACCTTGTTCTTATCATTAATGACAATATACCAAAAAGATGTTATTAACTATATAACAGGCAACATGCGTAACATCGTCTTCAAAGACGAGCTTGGAATCATCAGTGGTATCGTGGACCACAAACCTAAAAACAGACTGATAGACGAGTTAGAACATATGCTAACACTCCAATCACGCCTTAATAATTATATTAATGAGAGATTAGCATTTGAAAACTTATTACTAGATTTAGAAAGAAGGTAAAATATGGCTAATACTGTTGTTGGAATCAGATTTAAAGCCGTAGGTAAAAAATATTATTTCGATCCAAAAGATTTTGATTTAAAAATGTACGATAAAGTTGTCGTAGAAACAGTCAGAGGATACGAAATGGGAGAAGTTATAGAAGGAATTAAAGAAGTAATGGACGACGAGTTGATTAGTGCTTTAAAACCAGTTTACAGAGTTGCTACTCCTGAAGATATCAAAAACTACGAAAAGAATATTGCTGATATTCCAAATGCATTAGGACGATGTAAAACACACATCAAAAAGAATAAATTAGAAATGAAATTGCTAGGTTGTGAATACACCCTAGATAGAACGAAACTAATCATTTACTTCAACGCAGAAGGTCGCGTTGATTTTAGAGAGTTAGTTAAAGATTTAGCTAACGAATTCAGATTAAGAATTGAATTAAGACAAGTAGGTACTCGTGATGGTGCTAAATTCCTTGGAGGAATTGGACCATGTGGTTACTTACTGTGCTGTAATACATTCTTAGGTGATTTTGATACAGTAAGTATCAAAATGGCTAAAAACCAAAATCTATCATTAAATCCTGTAAACATCTCAGGACTATGTGGTAAATTATTATGCTGTATCAAATATGAAAACGATACATACACAGAACATAGAAAACAATTACCTAAAATAAACTCAACAGTTATCACAGAAGACGGAAAAGGTCGCGTAATTGCCGCTAACGTTATTGATAAATCAGTTCGAGTTTTAACTGAAGGTGAAGGTATCAAATCATATAAAGTAGAAGACTTGAAGAAAATATTCGAGTACGATAAAAAAACTCCTCCAAAAGGAGAATAGGTGATTTTATGGTTGAGGTAATCAATGATTTACTTGGTTATGAAGGATTAAAAATTATCCAGCGACCAGATATGTTTAACTTCAGTCTAGATTCAACACTTCTAGCTGATTTTGTTAAACCCTTAGCTAAGACAAAAAAAATATTGGATTTAGGTACCGGAAACGCGCCTATTCCATTATTTTTATCGTTGAAAACTAACGCAAAAATCATTGGTGTTGAGATACAAAAAGATGTTTATGAAATAGCAAAAAGAAATATTGCTATAAATAATTTGGAAAACCAAATTGAAATCATCAATGATGATATCAAAGGAATCCACAAAAAGTATGAGAATAGTGAGTTTGATCTAATAACTTGTAACCCACCATTCTTTAAATATAAGGAAACATCAAATGTTAATAAGAATGATTATAAAACTATCGCTAGGCATGAAGTGCTAATAACTCTAGAAGATATTATTAAAGAAGCTAAACGACTTTTAAAAACAAGATCTTCTTTATGTATGGTTCATCGTACTGAAAGAGTAATTGAGATTATTAACCTATTAACTAAACATAATTTTTCGATAAAAAGACTACGCTTTGTTTATCCAAAACAAGGTGATGAATCAAATATAGTTTTAATCGAAGCATCTAATAATGGTAATTCAGGACTTAAATTATTAGAACCATTGTATGTTCATACAAATAATGGTTATACAGACGAAATCAAACGAATCTTTAATTATGGAAAGGATGAGTCTGATGAAACGACAAAAAAGCTTTATAAATGATCAACCAACACTTTATCTAGTAGCTACACCAATTGGTAATCTAGAAGATATGACTTTTAGAGCTGTCAAAATATTAGGAGAAGTTGATCATATCTACTGTGAAGACACCAGAGTATCTGGGAAACTCATTAGTCATTTTAATATTGAACACGGTTCATTAAGAAATTATCATGACCATAATAAAGAAATGAAATCAAAAGAAATATTAGAACTATTAAGAGCTAATAAAAACATCGCTTTAATAAGTGATGCTGGATATCCTTTAATAAGTGATCCTGGTTATTACCTTATAAGGGAAGTAATAAAAGAAGGATATAATGTTGTTAGTATCCCCGGAGCTAGTGCTTTGTTAAATGCTCTAGTAGTCTCAGGGATTACCCCTCATCCATTCTTGTTTTACGGTTTCTTAGATCAAAAAGAAACGAAGAGAGAAAAGGAATTAGCTTCTTTCAAAGACTATAAGGAAACTCTAATATTTTACGAATCACCACACCGCATTAATAAAACAATGAACTCTATTCTAAAAGTAATGGGTGAAAGAAAAGTTGTAATCGCTAGAGAACTAACAAAGAAATTTGAAGAAATTCTCCGAGGTACAACTTCATCTATGCAGGATATCACTGATATTAAAGGAGAAATGGTTATTATCTTAGAAGGTAATAATGATGTCTATACTCCAACAATGTCGATAGAAGATGAGTTAACTTTGCTAATCAGCGAAGGTTTAACTTCAAAAGAAGCAATCAAAAAAGTCGCAAAACTAAGAAACTTACCAAAAAATGATGTGTATCAAACATATCATCAAAATAAAGAAAAGGAGTGATAATTATGAAAACATTCTATATCACTACACCAATTTATTATCCTAGTGGAAAACTTCATATCGGTAACTCATATACGACAGTGTTATGCGATTCAATAAACCGTTATAAAAAACTCCGAGGGTACGACACATACTACTTAACGGGAATGGATGAACACGGCCAAAAAGTAGAAACTGTTGCTAAAGAAAGAAGCTTAACACCGCAAGCTCATGTCGATATCATCGCTGATGATACGAAGAAACTATGGAAAATGTTAGACATAAAATACGATGACTTTATTCGTACAACTGAAGATAGACATGAAGTAGTTGTCGAACAAATCTTTGAACAACTTCTCAAACAAGATGATATCTATTTAGGAGAATACGAAGGACATTACTGTATTCATGACGAATCATTCTTCACAGAAACACAATTAGTTGATGGTAAGAATTGTCCTGATTGCGGGAGACCAACAGAATTGATTAAAGAAGAATCATATTTCTTGCGTTTACCTAAATATCAAGATTGGCTTCTTAAATATATCGAAGACAATCCAGGATTCATTACTCCTGAATCAAGAAAAAATGAAGTTGTATCATTTATAAAAGGTGGTTTAAGAGACTTAAGCGTTAGCCGTACTTCATTCGAATGGGGAGTTAAAGTTAAAAGTAATCCTAAACATGTTATCTATGTCTGGATTGATGCTTTATCTAACTATATAACAGCTTTAGGTTACAGAAGTAAAGATACCAAGTTATTTAACAAATACTGGGGTGGAGACGAAGTCTTACACGTTGTAGGTAAAGATATCCTAAGATTTCATGCTATCTACTGGCCGATTATGTTAAAAGCTTTAGATATCCCTGTGAACTTTAAGTTATATGCTCATGGTTGGTATTTAATGAAAGACGGTAAAATGTCAAAATCTAAAGGAAAAGTAGTTTATCCTGATGATCTAATCCCTCGTTATGGATTAGATGCTATGAGATATTTCTTATTAAAAGAAATCCCTTATTCAGGAGATGGTGTATTTACACCTGAAGACTTTGTAGCTAGAGTTAACTATGATCTTGCTAATGACTTTGGAAACCTGTTAAACCGTACGATAAATATGGTAAATAAATATTTTAATTCAAGTATTAAAAAGAATTCAGCAACAACTGAATTCGATCAATTACTTGTTGATAAAGTAAAAGAGACAATTGAAGCATATTCAACTAGTATGGATGCAATGAAGGTTTCAAATGCTATTTCTAGTTTATGGAGTTTAATCTCAAGAACTAACAAATATATAGATGAAACTACTCCTTGGGTATTAGCTAAAGATGAAACTAAAAAAGACGAACTAGAAAACGTCTTATATAATTTAGTGGAATCACTAAGACATATTGGTGTTATGTTAAAACCAATACTATTAGATGCTAGTAAAGGATTATTCACACAATTAAATATTCCTACTAACTTACAAACATGGGATTCATTAGAATTTGGTTCATTAAAAGAAGTAACAGTTACTGATAAACCAAATCCATTATTTCCTCGTTTAGATAAGAAAATAGAAGAAGAATTTATTGGTACTCTTTTAAGCGGACATCCATGTAAGAACTGTAAGGATGAAGAAAAAGAACCAGAGAACTTAATCACAATCGAAGATTTTGATAAAGTTGAAATGGTTGTTGGTGAAATCTTAGAATGTAAAGTTCACCCTGATGCAGATAGATTACTTGTCTCACAAGTAAACACTAAAGACAAAGTAAGACAAATCGTTAGTGGTGTTTCGAAATACTATTCTCCAGAAGATATGATTGGTAAAAAAGTAGTTATTGTTAAGAACTTAAAACCAGTTAAATTAAGAGGAGTTCTATCAGAAGGAATGATTCTTGCTGGTAAAGGTAGAAAAGCTCTAGAAGTATTAGAACTAAATAATTTAAAACCAGGAGACAAGATCTCATAATCTTGTCTTTTTCTTTTACTAAGTGCAAAATACTAAAATACACCTAATTAAGTACAAACATTTTTAAATTACCAGGTATAGATTCATCAAAGTGCTTTTAACCACTAATTTACTAGCTTTTTATAGAAAGTCAAAAATTGACACAAGTACTTTCGCGTACCTACGCTGACACGGGATTTTAGTTGACATCGCGAACTAATAGAAATAAATTGATTAAATGTGTTGACAAAGCATGTTATATCTCTTATTATATAGTCCGGTAAGAAGAAATTTAGAACCGAACCCAATTATTAATATAATGGAGGTATGTACATGAAAACATACATGGCTAATAGTGATACAGTTGAACGTAAATGGTTCGTTGTTGATGCTAAAGGTAAACGTCTTGGACGTTTAGCAACTGAAGTAGCTTCAGTTATTAGAGGAAAACACAAACCAACATTTACACCACACGTAGACTGTGGAGATTACGTTATCGTAATCAATGCTAAAGAGATTGAGTTAACAGGTAAAAAATGGGATGACAAGAAATATTATCGTCATTCACAATATCCAGGTGGATTAAGCACAACTACGGCAAAAGAAATGAACAACAAATTCCCTGAAAGAATTGTTGAATTTGCTGTAAAAGGTATGCTTCCTAAAGGAAAATTAGGACGCGCAATGTACAAAAAATTATTCGTTTACGCTGGAGCTGAGCATCCACATGCTGCTCAAAAACCAGAAGTAATGGAATTAATAGGTTAAGGAGGAATTTATATATGGCTAAAGTAATGTACAGAGGTACAGGACGTAGAAAAAGCTCTGTAGCTAGAGTTATCTTAACTCCAGGTACAGGTAAATTCGCAATTAACGGACGTAAATTTAACGAATATATTCCTAGTGCTGCTACTCGCTTAGACGTTGAACAACCACTAACAATGACAGAAAACTTAAAAACTTTTGATATTTCTGTTAATGTATATGGTGGAGGAATCAGTGGACAAGCTGGAGCAATCCGTCACGGTATAACAAGAGCTTTATTAGAAGTTAATAAAGACTACCGTAAGACTTTAAAAGTTGCTGGAATGATTACACGTGATCCACGTGTTAAAGAACGTAAAAAACCTGGTCTGAAAAAAGCTCGTCGTGCACCACAATTTAGTAAACGTTAAGAAACTAACTATTCAAACAAAACACAACATTTTATGTTGTGTTTTTTTGTTATATATTAGAGTTACATTGCTAATTAACGCGACTTTTCAAAATGTCTAAGGAGAATATGCCTGCTCGTTGATTTATGTTATAATTAAGTACAAGAAAACACATATAGGGGGATAATATGATATTATTATTACAACTTAATGGAATATGGTTATTTTTAGTTTTCACAATATACTTTACATCCTTAGGGTTTTTTGAATCCTATTTATTTGTTAATGAAGCACGTGTTAAAAAAAATAGAGGAACTTATTATAAGATTTCAATGATCTCAATGTTTCTCTTTGCAAGTATGTTTGTATTCTTTAAAGATAGTCTTCTAGTTTTAGCAATACTATTCTATTTTGCTAGGTTCTTTATAGTAGGTTCTATATTCTTAAAGAAAAATAGGAATAATCCAAAGGTAAGTAGGAAAACATTTTTATGGTCTGAATTTAAGTTTTTCATGGTATTTTTTGCTTCTGAAGTTGTGTTAAATATTGTTGGATATATTTTGATAGCTGCAACAACAAATTCAATTTAGAGGAAGTATGAGAGTAAAGGGGGATTAAGAATGATAATTTTCATTGATCAAATTTTCTATTATAAATTAGCAATATTTGGAGCTCTTATGGTTATGGCGTTCTTTGAAGCGTTTTTCTATATTAATGATGATAATTTAAAGAACAAGAGAGATTTTTATAAAGTTAGTTTCATAGCGAACGCTATAGTAGGTGCATCGGTGTTTATACCAATATACGAGTTTGACTTGTTGGCCATTGGATTATATTTTGTAAGATCATTCTTTGTAGGAAGAATATTCATAAAATTGAATACTAAGAAAACGAAAGAACAAGCTAGAAACAGTTATTTTTTCACACTATTTAAGAATATGATGGTATTTGTAGCTTATAATCTTGTGTTCTTTTTAACGGTGATGCTTATTGGGGTTATTTTTACAGTGATTAAAAATCTAATGTATTAAAGCGCAACTATTTGTGTTGTGTTTTTTTATTTCTTTTATTTCATATTTTTCTCACATGTAAAATAAAATAATAATATATAATTATTGTGAGAAATGAAATAATATTATATACTACAGTCGAAGGATTTGATAATTATGGAAATAAGATTGAATAAGTATTTAAGTGAAGTTGGTTATTGCTCTAGAAGAGAAGCAGACCGTTTAATAAAAGATAGTAGAGTTACTGTCAATGGTGATTTACCTGAACTTGGCCAAAAGGTAACAGAAGAAGACGAAATCAAAGTTGATGGAAAAAACATCAAGAAAAATAGCAAGCTAGTTTATCTAGCTTTAAATAAGCCAAAAGGAATAACTTGCACTACTGATCAAACTGATCCAACTAATGTAGTTGATTTTATTAAATTTCCTCTAAGAATTTTTCATATAGGGAGATTAGATAAAGACAGTGAGGGATTAATCTTTTTAACAAATGATGGAGATATAGTAAACAAAATCCTTAGAAGTGGGAATAAACACGAGAAGGAATATGTTGTAGAAGTTGATACCACAATTACATGGCAATTTATTCAAAAGATGAGCCGCGGGGTTCCCGTTTTAGGTAAAATGACAAAACCTTGTCATGTCGAAAAAATTGATGATTACCATTTTAGAATTACACTAACAGAAGGACTAAACAGACAAATAAGAAGAATGTGTACTGCTCTTAATTTTCATGTAACAAGACTAATGAGAGTAAGAGTGATGAATATAACAATAGATGGTATTAGACCAGGTAAATGGCGTTACTTATCTAATGACGAAGTCAAAGAAATTAAATCACTAACAGAACATTCAAGTAAAACTGAAGAAGCAAGTAATTAATATACTTGCTTCTTTCTTTTTGTGTTATAATCTAAACTGGTAAAGGGGAGATTATCATGTATGATATCGTTATTGTTGGTGCTGGTCCCGCAGGGAGCACATTGGCTAGATTGCTACCTAAAGTATTAAAAGTACTTATTATAGATAAAAGGAATTTGAATGAATATCCGCCTAAAAAGGAAAAAGCTTGTGGTGGTTTAATAAGTCCTGATGCCCAAAGAATGCTTGCTAAGTTTGACATTGGTTTAGAAAAGGGAATCTTAGTTAGCCCGCAGTTATTTGCGGTTAAAGTTATCGATAATGATAATAACTTAGAAAGATTCTATCAACGTAATTATGTAAATATAGATAGAGAAAAGTTCGATAGAGCTTTAACGAAGTATATACCTGAAAATGTCGAACAAATATATAATGTTAAATTTAACAATTGCACAAAAGAAAGTAATGGATATAGATTTGAATATTTTGAAAATAATGAATTAAAATCAATTGAAACTAAAATTATTGTTGGAGCTGATGGAGGTAATTCTATATTACGAAAATCACTTTATCCAGATGATAAGATTAAGAAGTACATATCTATTCAAAAATGGTATTTACAAGATGAGCCAGTAAATCATTACACAGCTATTTTTGATAAAGAAATAAGTGATTATTATTCGTGGACTATTTCCAAAGACAATATGCTTGTCTTAGGAACTGCAATTAGCGTTAATGAAGAAAATCCACATGCTAAATTTGATGAATTAGAAGAACTAATTAAGTCAAAAGGATATGATGTTTCAAGAGAAACAAAAACAGAAGGTGCCTTTATTTTAAGACCAACTAAACTTAGAGATATTAAGTCGGGAAAAGATGATATTTATCTTATTGGAGAAGCAGCTGGTTTGATAAGTCCTAGTAGTGCTGAAGGCTTTAGTTATGCTATGAAGAGCGCCGTATATCTCTCTAAAGCATTACAAACTATTTCCCCAAGAAAAAGTTATAAGAGGCAACTAGTAAAACTTAAATTGAATCTATTATTTAAGTATATAAAGTTACCAGCAATGTATAATAAATTTTTTAGAAAAATAATTTTAAAAACAAACTTAATGACAATCAATGTCAGTAAGAATAAAGGAGAATAATTATGGAATTACTATTTGCTTTTTCTATTTCATTCATCATTTCATTTGCAACGTATTACTTATGGTATAAAAATAAACAATCTTTAGATAAGAAGGAATACGCTAAAAACATATTGCTATTTGCTTTTTCAATGGCTCTTGTTATTCTTGCAATGATTTACTTATCTGAAACTAAGGACTTCTGGATGTTGATGCTAATCCTAGCAGCAGTATCATTTATGGGAGATAATGTTATCTTTCATACCTTCTTTAAAAAAGGAATGATTAATTTTACAACTATTGATCAATTTATCCCTGGAATAATCAATAATGGTATTATATTTATCTTACTTTATTTCTTAGTTCTATAATCGTTAAAACTTGTATTTTCAAATACGTTATTATATAATACTTTAGTCAAGGAGATGATATAAATGGCAGTAAGAACAAGGTTTGCACCATCACCTACAGGATTCATTCATGTTGGTAATTTACGTAGTGCAATTTTCACTTATTTAATCGCAAAAAAAGACAAAGGAACTTTTGTTTTAAGAATAGAAGATACTGATCAAGAAAGATATGTTGAAGGTGCAGTAGATACTATTTATTACACATTAGATTCTTGTGGTCTATTATGGGATGAAGGACCTGATAAAGGTGGAGAATTCGGACCATATATTCAATCAGAAAGAATGGAACAATATAAGAAATATGCTTTACAGTTAGTTGAGAAAAAAGAGGCTTACAAATGCTTCTGTACTCCCGAAAGACTAGTTTCATTAAGAGAAGATGGGCATGCTAAATATGACAAGCATTGTCTTCATTTGACTGAAGAAGAAGTTGCTCAAAAAGAAACAGAAGGTATTCCTTATGTTATAAGACAAAAAGTACCGGAAACAGGTTCAACATCTTTTACCTGTCAAGTTTATGGAGAAATCAAAATCGATAATAAAGAAATTGAAGATCAAATAATTTTAAAAAGTGATAACTATCCTACTTATAACTTTGCTAATGTTATTGATGATCATTTAATGAATATTACACATGTTGTTAGAGGGAATGAATATTTAACTTCAACTCCTAAATATACTTTATTGTATAAAGCCTTAGGTTGGGATGAGCCAACTTATGTTCATTTACCACATGTTATCAAAGAAGGCGGTAAAAAACTTTCTAAACGTGAAGGTGATGCTTATTACACTGACTTTATTAAAAGAGGATACCTTCCTGATGCAATTGTTAACTTCCTTGTTTTACTAGGATGGTCTCCAGAAAACAATCAAGAGAAATTTAGTTTAACTGAATTAGAAGAAATCTTCTCAATTGATCGTATTAATAAATCACCAGCAGTATTTGATATTAAAAAACTAAACTGGGTTAATGCACAATATATCAAAGAATTATCAATTGATGAATTAAAAGAAGTATGTATGCCACATCTTGTCAACAGTGGAATCATTGAAGGTAAAGATGAATCTTGGATTGATAGTTTATTAAATGTTTTCAAAGATAGAATTAGTTATGGTGAAGAAGTAATTGAGTTATATGATGAATTCTTTAACTTAGAATTTAAACTAGATGAGGAAGCAACTGAATTCTTAAATCAAGAAGGAGTTAATGATACATTAATTGCTTTTAAAGAATTATTAATAGAGTTAGAAAACTTCACTGCTCAAGATATTAAACCGTTAATTAAGCAAACAGGTAAGATAAGCGGTTCAAAAGGTAAAATGTTATATATGCCTTTACGTATCGCCACTACTGCATCAATGCATGGACCTGATTTACCACAAGTTCTTGCTTTACTTGGAAAAGATACAGTGATAGAAAGATTAAATAGTAATATAAAATAAGACTGTGAATTTCACAGTCTTTTCATTTTGTTTAAGAGAATTCTAATATATAATATAGATAGGTGGTGATTACATGAAAGTATTAGTGTGTAAAAACAAACACTGTAGAGGAAAGGAATCTGAAGAATTATTAAAAGCTCTTAAGGATAAAGATGTGATCTTAGATCATTCTTCTTGTATGGATATGTGTGACAGTGGTCCTAATCTATTTGTGATTCCAAGCTTAAAGATGTATGGCAATGTCACGCTAAACAGACTGGATGATGTATTGAATGGAAATGCTGATGATTTGCTTTATAAAGACGAAATCGATGATTTAGATGTTATAGATGAATATACTAAAAATCCGATGCATGAACGAACAGTAAAACTATTCAGATGGCACCTTGATAAACAAGAGAAATCGAGTGTAGCGGAACTCTGTGAAATCATTAGTGATTTCAAGAAGAAGTACGATGTAAATGGGATTGATTTTACTAATCCTGTTAAGATTGCACTCATCGGTTCTCACCAAGGACCAGACCTACCAAAACTTATTCATTATCTTGGAAAAGAGAGAGCAATGCAGTTGTTTGATGAGTATTTGAAGCGAAACAAACAATAAATAAGTTTGCATTCTATACTAAACTATATTATAATGCTTGTAGAAATATTAAAGAAAAAAGGAGATTTTATGACAGGTACAGTAAAATGGTTTAATTCAGAAAAAGGTTATGGTTTTGTTACTTCGGAAGAAGGGCTTGACATTTTCGTTCACTTCACAGCTATCACTGGTGACGGATTCAAAAGCTTAGAAGAAGGCGCAAAAGTTGAATTTGAAGTTGTTGAAGGCGACAGAGGACCTCAAGCAGCTAACATAGTAAAACTTTAATTTTGAATTAACAATGCAGGAGACTTTCTCCTGCTTTTAATTTGCTTTTTTTTTACAACATAATAATATATAATATGTTATGATGTTATAGATGAATAATTATAGAAAGAAGAAGGTGATAGATATGAAAATATTCAACTCATATACTAATAAACTAGAAGAATTTGTCCCTAGACATAAGGGTAAAGTAAGTATCTATGTCTGTGGTCCTACTGTTTATAGTTATATTCATATCGGTAATGCCCGCCCTGTTATTTTCTTTGATACAGTGAGAAGATATTTTGAACATCGTGACTATGAGGTGAAGTTTGCTTCAAACTTCACAGATGTTGATGATAAAATCATTACAAAAGCGATCGAAGTAGAGAAAACAGAAAAAGAGATAACTGATAAATTTATTGAAGCTTTTTTAACGGATGTTGAAAAAGTGAATTCAAAAACTGATTATATAAAACCTAGAGTTACTGAATATATGGATAAGATTATCCTTTATATTCAAGAACTTATTAATAAAGGATATGCTTATCAAGCAGATGGTGATGTTTATTTTAGAGTAACTAAAATTAAAGATTACGGTATTTTAAGCAATCGTAATGTTGATGATTTAATTAGTGGAGCACGTATTGAAGTGAATACTAAGAAAGAGAATCCTCTTGATTTTACGTTGTGGAAAAAAACAGATGTAGGGATAAAATTCGCTGCCCCGTTTGGTGAAGGACGTCCTGGTTGGCACACTGAGTGTGTGGCAATGATTGAAAATATCTTCGGTGAAGAGATTGATATTCACGGTGGTGGAAGTGGTCTGTTATTCCCTCATCATGAAAACGAAATAGCACAAGCTAAAGCACTTCATAATCACTCTATAGCTAAGTATTGGATGCATAATGGATTACTAAATATTGGTAATGCAAAAATGAGTAAAAGCGAAGGAAAAACGATCCTTGTGAAAGACCTAACAGTTAATCCTAACGCATTTAGATTGTTTACCTTATCAACGCATTATCGTTCACCAATTAACTATACTGATGAAGTCTTAAATAATTATGTAAAAGAATGGGATAAAATTGTTAGAGTATATAAAGCCTTACACCTAAAATTAGATCTAAATGATCATATATATGGTAATGCTAAAATTCATCCTGATCTTCTTTTAATATATAAAGAGTTTTTGGAAGCAATGGATAACGATTTTAATACTGCTAATGGAATTACTGCCCTCCAAAAACTAGTGAAAATAGCTAATCAAATGTTACGTAGTAATACGGAACTTGATGTCTTATTAAGTGTTTTAAAACTGTTTAATGATTTCTTCTCAGTATTCGGGTTAAAACCTGATGTTATTGAGTTAGAAAGAGAAGATAAAAAAACATACCTATTATGGGAGAAAGCTCGTAAGGATAAAGACTTTAGTGCTGCTGATAAATACCGTAATATTCTTCAAGAAAAAGGTGTTATCTAATGAATTTTAATGGTCTAACTTTAGCCTATATAGGCGATGCATCATATGAATTGCTAGTAAGAGAATACCTTCTTAGAAAAGGACTTACAAAAGTTGATAATTTACATAAAGAAGCTATTAAATATACAAGTGCTGAAGGACAAGAAAAAGCTTTTAATTTTATTGAAAGTTCTCTATCTGAAGAAGAGATATCTATATTTAAAAGAGGACGTAATTCTAAATCAGAACGTAAAGCTAGAAACGCTAGTCTTGCCACGTATAAAAGAGCTACAGGTTTTGAATCATTAATGGGTTATCTTCATTTAAGCGATAACATCGAAAGAATCAATGAATTATTCATTATGATTATTGATGGTTTTGAAAATGCGTAGAGGTGCATTTTATGTTTTAATGGCTATAGTGGCCATTGGTATTATTCTACTTAACACGATTGATAGTATTAAATACTTAACATGTGAAGACCCGAATAATTACATTTATGAGATAAATGAGATAACAGAAACATCGATAACTATAACTGTGGATACAACTAGTAGCGCTGAAACGTTTAGTGATTATGTTTATCATATCAATGAAGATACACTTTATATTGGTGTTAAATATACAATGAACCCATTAAATGATAATCCTACAAGTAGATACACTTTTACTATCGAAATTGAAGATGAAATAGATAAAATAATCCTCAAGGGTGGAACAGAAGAAAAAGTTATATTTCCAGAATGACGAATCACGAATTGTGATTCGTTTTTTATTTAGTTGACATTATTGATACTTTAACTATAATAGATAGTGAGTTAGATGCTTTTTCATTCATGACGAAGCGCCTGGTTCTAAATTTGAATAATTAACCCTTGGTTTTAAAAACCTAGGGTTTTAATTTGCCTTTATTTCTCAATAGGCAATTATGAAATCATATGATACAATATTTATACAAAAGGAAGTGATGAATTTGGCAACTATTATAACTGGTAAAAATACTGTTTACGAAGCAATTAAGGCAGACCGAAAAGTATTTGAATTATATGTTCTAACAGGAACTTGTTTTGGGGTATGTGCAGCTGCTAAAAAAGATGGTGTTACAGTCATTGAGATGGATAAGAAAAAACTTAATGAAATCTTACCACCTAATAACCAAGGAATTGGTGCCAAAGTAGCAGATTATAAAACAATTGATTTAGTAGATGCGTTAGCTAAACCTAAACAAAATAAACTTTATATTATGCTCGACTCTTTAGAAGATCCACATAATTTAGGTGCGATTTTACGAAGTAGTGATGCTTTCAATGTTGATGGGATTATTTTGCCTAAAAACCGAAGTGTTAAATTAACTAATACCGTTGCAAAAGTTTCAACTGGTGCAATTGAACATGTTGATGTTATTGGTGTTACTAATTTAAACCAAACGATTAAGAAATTAAAAGATAGTGGTTTTTGGATTGTTGGGACAGACGCAGAAACTGAACAAACAATTGGTGAAATGAATGTTGATACAGATTTGTGTATCGTTATTGGTAATGAAGGAAAAGGAATAAGCAGATTAGTTAAAGAAAATTGTGACTATACTGTAAAGATTCCAATGTCAGGGCATGTTAATAGTCTGAATGCAAGCGTTAGCGCTGCTATAGTTATATATGAGGTGTTTAGAAGAAGAGGTGAATAATGATTTTTCAAGGACATAATGATTTTGAAGTTTTATACCAGATTAGAGAAGGTAACAATGAAGCTTTACAACTTATGTTTGAGAAATACAATTCGCTAATTTCGAAAAAAATATATAAGTTCAACCTCGCTTATGAGTATGATGACATTTATCAAGAAGGTTTGATGATGCTCCATAAATCAATCATTACTTATAATGAAGATAGAGGTAAAACATTTACAAGATACTTTGAAATGAACTTAGAAAGAAAATTGATGACTATCGTTACAAAAAAACGAAGAAGATCAGAAATTTTTTCATCAAATGAATTATACATTTATGAGCAGAATCATAATACTGGGGCGAATTCTCAATATTTTGAATTATACAAAAAAGAAATTGAGAAAATTCTTACCAAAGAAGAGTATTTAGTATATACTTTAAGAGAGTTAAAAAATTATAGCATCAACTATATATCTGGGTTAACAGGTTTGAAAAATAAGCAAATATACAATGTTTTGCATCGTGCTAGGACGAAAATCCGCACTTATTTTAATAACTAAAACTTGACAAAGATTTATATTTTTGCTAAATTATATATTTGCAAGTGAGTTGATAAAATGAGACAAAAAATTATCTTAATATGTGAAGTATGTTTAAGTAGAAACTATACAACATATAAGAATAAAGATAAAAAAGAAAGATTACAAGTAAAGAAGCATTGTAAGCGTTGTGGAAAACACACTTTACATAAAGAAAGTAAGTAGGAGAGATTAACTATGGCTAAAAAAGAACTACAAGAACACAAACCAAATCGTGTGTTAGAAATTTTAAGAACAGAATATCCTTTTGAAAGAATTCTTCTAGGGGTTTTAGGAGCATTCGTTATCGTTTTAGGTGTTTATTTATTAGAAGGATCTGTTTTAGAAATCAGATTAACTACATGGTGGATATTTAATACAGCATTAAAAAGAACTATTTTCTCGATTTTCATTATCTTAGTTGGGACAATTGCGTTCTTTATGGCGGTATGGCCTTTCTTCGTACCAAGTATAGCTGAGATGAGAAAAGTATCTTGGCCAAATAAAAAAACTATTTTTAACCATTCAGCAAGAGTATTTGGATTTATTATTATTATCAGTTTATTCTTTGTATTAATCGATTTTGGATTATCACCATTCTTCGATTGGATCAACGGTCTAGGACAGTAATATGATTCTTGAACGTAGATGGTACATTGTTCAAACGTATTCTGGATATGAAAACTCTGTTAAAATTGCATTAGAACGTCGTATTGAATCTATGCAAATGGAAGAGTTTATCTATCAAGTAATGATTCCTGAAGAAATTCGTCAAGAACGAAAAGCAGATGGAACTATTAAAGAGAAGTTAGTTAAAATCTTCCCTGGGTATGTATTTGTTGAAATGGTAGTAAATGATGATTCATGGTTTATTGTTCGTAACACACCAGGTGTTACAGGGTTCTTAGGTTCAAGTGGGGGAGGTACAAAACCTGTGCCGTTGCCACCAGATGAGATTATTCCAATCTTGAAAAAATGTGGACTTATGGAAGTACCTAAACTTGATATTGAAACTGGTGAAAAAGTTAGAGTTATTGGTGGTGCATTTAGAGACCAAATTGGGACTGTTGATGCTATCGATCAAGAAAAACAAGAAGTTACTGTTTTAGTTGATATGTTTGGTCGTCAAACTCCAGTAGAATTATCTTTTGAAGATATAGAAAAGCTATAGGAAAATTCTTGACATATATATTGATATATAATATAATAGCGTGGCATAGCGTATGCCATGCTATTTTTTTGAGTGGAAGGATTAATCATAATCCAGCGACCACATCACGACCAAAGAGGAGGTGTCTTTCGTGGCTAAAGAAATTAAGACTATCGTAAAACTACAAATTCCAGCAGGAAAAGCTAACCCAGCTCCACCAGTAGGTCCAGCATTAGGACAAGCAGGTGTAAACATCCAAGAATTTTGTGTAAAATTCAACGATGCAACTAAAGATAAAATGGGAAGCGTTATTCCAGTTGTAATTACTGTTTATGACGACAGAAGTTTTACATTCATTACAAAAACTCCACCAGCAAGCGATTTATTAAAAAAAGCAGCTGGAATCAGTAAAGGGAGTGGGAATCCACTTTTAGAAAAAGTTGGTTCTATTACTAAAGCGCAATTAAAAGAAATTGCCGAACAAAAAATGCCTGACTTAAACGCAAATGACGTTGAAGCAGCAATGAACATTATTGCAGGATCTGCAAGAAACATGGGAATCACAATAGTTGACTAAGCACTTAGTTGTAAATATACAGCTAATTGTGGGAGGAGATTCCGTTAGACCACATTTAGGAGGTAAATAAAAATGGCTAAAAAAGGTAAAAAATTCTTAGCTGCAGCTGCACAAGTTGAGAACAAATTATATTCAGCAAGTGAAGCAATAGAATTACTACAGAAAGTATCATTCGAACAATTTGATGCTACAATAGAATTCGCAATGCGCCTTAACTTAGATCCTAGAAAAGCTGAACAAAACTTACGTGGGGCAGTAGTACTACCTCATGGTACAGGTAAAACTAAAACAGTTTTAGTGTTCGCTCAAGGAGAAAAAGCAAAGGAAGCAGAAGCTGCAGGAGCAGATTACGTTGGTGACGACGAGTTTGTACAAAAAATATTAAAAGGATGGATGGAATTCGATACAGTAGTAGCGACTCCAGACATGATGAGTAAAGTTGGACGCTTAGGACGTACGTTAGGACCAAAAGGTTTAATGCCTAACCCTAAAACAGGGACGGTTACTATGGATGTAACAAAAGCAATCAACGAAATCAAAGCTGGTAAAGTTGAATACCGTGTTGATAAAGTAGGAAACATTCATGTTTCTATTGGTAAGAAATCATTTTCTGCTGATAAACTATTAGAAAACTTACAAGTTATCTATGAAACACTATTAAAACTAAGACCATCTACTGTAAAAGGTGTTTATATTGAAAATATTTCAATCGCATCTACTATGGGGCCTGGAATTAAAATCGATAAAGATCAAATTCTAAGTCAGTAACAAAAACTAAAAAACGAATAAAGGCTTTATGTCGAAGACTTAGGTGCACTAGATGCTCAATATCCTAACGAGATCAAAAGAATATATAATATATACCTCTTTTGTCTATGACATGGGAGGTTTTTATTTATAAATCGTTGGAGTAATCCAACAAACAAATTCATGGAGGTGAATTAGGTGTCAGTAAAAGCAATCGAAAGAAAACATCAAGAAGTAACTGCTTTAGTTGAAAGAATGCAAAACTCTAAAAGTTTCGTAATCTTAGATTATAGTGGGTTAACAGTTGAACAAGTAACAAAACTTCGTGTTGAATTACTAGAGAACAACTGTGAAATAGCAGTAATCAAAAACAACATCACAAGAAGAGCTGCTAAAGAACTTGGTTTCGATGTATTAGCTGAAAACCTAGTTGGACCAAACGCCGTAGCTTTTAGTAATGAAGACAGCGTATCTGCTGCTAAAATCGTTTACGATTTCGCAAAAGATAATACTGCTTTAGAATTAAAAGTTGGTGTAGTTGACGGAGAATACATGGATAATACAAACATCCAAGTAATCGCAACAGTTCCATCTAGAGATACATTGTTAACAATGATCGCAGCTGGTTTATTAGAACCAATCAAAGAAGTAGCAATCGGGCTAGACTTAATGGCTCAAAAATTAGAAAATCCAGAAGAAAGTTCAGTTGAATAAGGAGGACATATCATGGCATTAACAAACCAAGAAATAATTGAAGCATTAAAAGGAAAAACATTATTAGAATTAAAAGATTTAGTTGACCTAATGAAAGAAGAATTCGGTGTAGACCCTAGTGCAGTATCTGCAGCACCTGCAGCAGCAGTAGACGAAGGACCTAAAGAAGTATCTGTAATTTTAGAAAGCCCAGGCGGAAGCAAAATTCCAGTTATTAAAGTAGTTAGAGCATTAACAGGTTTAGGATTAAAAGAAGCTAAAGCGGTAGTAGATAGCGCACCAGCTCCTATTAAAGAAAACATCTCACCTGAAGATGCTGAAGAAATCAAAGCACAATTAGAAGAAGCTGGAGCAGTAGTTTCAGTAAAATAATTATCTTTTAAAAAACAACCAGAGCCTGGCTCTGGTTTTTGCCTATTTGAATATACAAGTGGAGTTGATCACATGCCACACTATTTTAGTGAAGATAATAATACATTAAAAAGCAATCCATTAGAGGTTGCTTTTCGTGTTAACGATACTGATCTAAAATTCCAAACCGACTATGGAGTGTTCTCTAAAAGTGGTTTAGATAGAGGAACTAGAGTGTTGTTTGATTATTTAGAAGTTCTAGATAATGAGCAATCAGTTTTAGACCTTGGATGTGGGTATGGTGTTATCGGGATCTACATAGCCAAATCACATCAGCTATCAGTTGATATGGTTGACGTTAATAAACGGGCATTAGAGTTAAGTGAGAAAAACAGCATTTTAAATAAAGTAGATACTAATGTTTATATGAGTGATGGTTTTAGTAATGTTGAGAAGAAATTCGATTTAATTATTACTAACCCACCAATCCGTGCTGGTAAAAAAGTGTATTACAAGTTTTTTTCAGATAGTGTAAACTATCTAAACGAGGGAGGCCGCTTTTATGTTGTTATCAACAAAAAGCATGGGGCTATGTCAGCAATTAAGTATTTAGAATCAATTTATGAATCGGTTGAAATATTAGGAAAAAAGAAAGGATTTCATGTCCTTTTATGCAAAAATGATTGACTATTTGACAGTTATATGATATTATATTAAATTGCCAAAACGCGCGCTTTTTTGCGTTTATACTACATTTTCAACAATTAAAATGGGGTGAAGTTTGTGAGTTACAAATTAGTAGATTACGGTAAGAAAAGACAACGAAGAAACTACTCGAAAGTTAAATCTAATGTAGATTTACCAGACTTAATAAAAGTTCAAACTGAATCATTCAAATGGTTCATCGATAAAGGCTTAGCAGAACTGTTTAGAGACATTTCTCCTATTCAAAACTTTACGGAAAATATTGAGCTTTATTTCGAGGATTATGAGTTAAGTGAAGAGAAATACGACATTGGTGAATCTAAAGTCAAAGACATGACTTACTCAAAACCTTTACGTGTTAATGTTAAATTAGTTAACAAAGACACTGGAGAAATCAAGCAACAAAAAATCTTTATGGGAGATTTTCCTATGATGTCTCCGACAGGTTCATTTATCATCAATGGTAGTGAACGTGTAATCGTATCACAAATCGTACGTAGTGCTGGAGTTTTCTTTAGCGAGAATATCGATAAGAAAACATTAAAGTCAAAGTACTTAGGACAAGTTATCCCAACACGTGGTGCTTGGTTAGAGTATGAGATGGGATCTAAAAACGTTCTTTTTGTTAAATTAGATCGTAGTAAAAAGATACCTCTAACTACTTTACTAAGAGCTTTAGGTTTCGGTAGTAACGATCAAATTATTGAAACATACGGAGAAAGTGATTTATTATCACTAACACTAGCTAAAGACATTACTAAAAACTCAGATGAAGCAATTAAGGAAGTTTATTCTAAACTTAGACAAGGTGAAACAGCTACTGTCGAAGGTGCGAAAAGCTTCTTAATTAGTCGTTTATTTGATGCTAAAAGATATGATTTAGCTGAAGTAGGGCGTTACAAAATAAATAAGAAGCTAGATGTTTTAAGCCGTGTATTCGGTAAAAAATTAGCTTATGATTTAGTTGATCCTGAAACTGGTGAAATCATTGTTGAGAAAAATACTGAGATTACAAGAGAAACAGTAGAACTTCTTAAAGACTACCGCCATTTATTTACAAGTAAAGTACCTGGTGTAGGAAGTTATGATTTAGAATATGACTTTGCTGATCAAATAGAAATCTTTAAGACTGCACAAGTCGGAGATACTTTATTATTTGGTTATATGAGCGATGAAGAATTGCTAACACAAATTCGTAACCAAGAGTTCTTAACTGGAAAAGCATATTATAAAAATTACTTGAAAGCTAACGGTTTAACAGACAAAATGTTAACTGAAGAATTTGGTAAACAATATGTTAAAGATTTAAAATTAGGATATGAAACTATTCTAGAAAATGAAAATATCCGTTTTGAATTAGCTGAAATTCAAATTTTAGAAGTTATTAATAAAACTGCACATGATGAAGAAGTAATCGTTAAAGTAATTGGTAACAACAGTTACGAAGACGCTGTTCACATCGTGCCTTCAGATATTATTGCTTCTATCTCTTATTACTTAAACTTATTTGATAGAGTTGGTTCTCTTGATGACATCGACCATTTAGGAAATAGACGTTTACGTTTAATCGGTGAATTATTGAAAAACCAATTTAGAATTGGTTTAACTAAAATGGAGAAAAATGTTAAAGATAGAATGTCAACAAAAGAACCTGATGAAATTACACCACAAAAATTAATTAACATTCGTCCTTTAACTTCAAGTTTAAAAGAATTCTTTGGATCAAGTCAGTTGTCACAATTCATGGCACAAACAAATCCATTAGATGAATTAACACATAAAAGACGTATCTCTGCCCTTGGACCTGGTGGTTTAACAAGAGATAGAGCTGGATTTGAAGTACGTGACGTACATCACAGTCATTACGGAAGAATCTGTCCTATTGAAACTCCTGAGGGACAAAACATCGGATTGATCAACAGTTTAGCTTCATATGTTAAAGTAAACAAATACGGATTCATGGAAACTCCATACTTAAAAATTGGACAACGTGAAGATGGTACTGTTTATGTAACTAAGGAAATTGTTTATTTATCAGCTGATGAAGAAGAAAGATTTACAATCGCTCAAGGGAATGCTTGGGTAGATGAAAATAGAAATATGATGCATGAACAAGTAGTTGCTCGTAAACAAGGTGAAACGAAAATGTTCCCTCGTGAAAAATTAGAGTTAATGGACGTATCTCCTAAACAGATCGTTTCAATAAGTACTGCTTGTATTCCGTTCTTAGAACATGATGATGCAAACCGTGCTTTAATGGGTGCGAACATGCAACGTCAAGCAATCCCTCTATTAATTCCGGAAGCACCATTTGTTGGTACTGGTATTGAATATAAAGCAGCACATGATTCTGGAAGCACGCAAGTTGCTTTAAATGATGGTGTTGTTGAATACGTTGATGCTAAAGTTATCAGAGTTAGAAGGGAAGACGGAAAATTAGATGTATATGATTTATACAAATTCCAACGTTCAAACCAAGGTACTTGTATAACACAAAGACCAATTGTTAAAATTGGTGATCAAATCAAAGCTAGTGACACTATCACTGACGGACCTTCAATGGACCAAGGTGAATTAGCTCTTGGTCGTAACGTAGTAGTTGGTTTCATGACATGGAACGGTTATAACTATGAAGATGCTATCATTATGAGTGAAAGACTAGTTAAAGAAGATGTTTACACTTCAATCCATATTGAAAAGTATGAATTAGAAGCTCGTGATACAAAACTTGGTAAAGAAGAAATTACTAGAGAAATTCCTCACGTAAGTGATGAAGGTCGTAAATACTTAGATGAAAAAGGAATTATCATTCCTGGTGCTGAAGTATTTGAAGGTGATATCTTAGTTGGTAAAGTAACTCCTAAAGGTGTTACAGATCCAACTCCAGAAGATAAATTGTTATTAGCTATCTTCGGTGAGAAATCACGTGAAGTTAGAGATACATCACTTAAAGTACCACATGGTGGTGGAGGTATTGTTCAATCTGTTAAATACTTCGCAAGAGCTAATGGTGATGAATTAAGTCCTGGTGTTAACGAAGTTGTACGTATTTATATCGTTCAAAAACGTAAAATTAACGAGGGAGATAAAATGGCTGGTCGTCATGGTAATAAAGGAGTTATCTCTAAAATATTACCAATCGAAGATATGCCTTACATGGAAGATGGAACACCTATCGACATCATGTTAAACCCACTTGGGGTACCTTCTCGTATGAATATCGGACAAGTCTTAGAAATCCATTTAGGTATGGCAGCTAAACGTCTTGGGACACATGTTGCTACGCCAGTATTTGATGGAGTTAAGATTGAAGATTTAGCTAAAATTATGGAAGAATCTGGAATGGCTCCTGATGGTAAACAAGCATTATATTCAGGACAAACTGGTGAAAGATATGATAACCGTATTAGTGTTGGTGTTATGTATATGATCAAACTAGACCACATGGTTGATGATAAATTACATGCTCGTTCAGTAGGACCTTATACTTTAGTAACACAACAACCTATGGGTGGTAAAGCTCAAAACGGTGGACAACGTTTCGGAGAAATGGAAGTTTGGGCATTAGAAGCTTATGGTGCTGCTTACGCTCTTCAAGAAATGTTAACTGTTAAGTCTGATGATATTATCGGACGTAATAAAGTGTTTAGAGCAATCGTTGATGGTAAATCAATTCCTGCTCCAAGCTTACCTGAAAGTTTCCGAGTATTAACAAGAGAATTACAAAGTTTAGGTATCTATGTTGAGTTAATCAATAGAGAAACTGGAGCTAATGAAGCTAACAAAAGTTTAGTGAACGAAGATAGTGAAGACTATATTTCTAAATATGGTTTCTCAAACTAGAAAGTAGGGTGATTTTATGAGTCAAAGATTTTCACATTATAAAATTAGATTAGCTAGTCCTGAAGAGATCAGAGGTTGGTCGTTTGGTGAAGTAAAAAAACATGAAACAATTAATTACCGTACTTTGAAACCAGAAAAGGATGGACTGTTTTGTGAAGTTATTTTTGGTCCTACTAAGGACTATCAATGTGCTTGTAACAATAAATCTAAAAGAAGTAGCCACACTGGTAAGAAATGCCAAGTTTGTGGAGTTGAAATAACTGAAAGTAAAGTACGTCGTGAACGTATGGGGCATATTGAATTAGCTGCTCCTGTTGTTCATACTTGGTATTTAAGAAACTCACCAAGTAGATTAGCAACATTACTTGCAATTAAAGCTAAAGATTTAGAAGAAGTTGTATACCTTGCTTCATACATCGTTATTGAACCAGGAGATACAGATTTACAATTCAAACAAATCTTAAGTGAAGCTGATTATTCAGTAAAATATATGGAATATGGAAGCCGCTTCAAAGCCTTAAGTGGTGCTGAAGCAGTGAAAGTATTACTTAAAAAATTAGATCTTAAAAAAGAATCATTAATTTTACGTAGTGAATTACCAACAGCTTCTAAACAAAAACGTGAAAAAATCATTAAACGTTTAGAAATAGTTGAAGCATTCCTAAAATCAGATAATAAACCAGAATGGATGGTTCTAGATGTACTACCAGTAATTCCACCGGAATTACGTCCAATGGTACAACTAGATGGTGGACGTTTTGCGACTACTGACTTAAACGATTTATACAGAAGAATCTTAAACCGTAACAACCGTTTAAAACGTCAATTTGAACAAAATGCCCCACACTTAATTACTAAAAATGAGAAACGTATGTTACAAGAAGCAGTTGATGCTTTAATTGATAACTCTAAACGTGGAAGAAAAGTAGTTGAGAAGAATAGACCATTAAAATCATTAAGTGATTTATTACGCGGGAAGCAAGGTCGTTTCAGACAAAACTTACTAGGGAAACGTGTTGATTATTCAGGACGTTCAGTAATCGTAGTAGGTCCAGACTTAGAAATGTACCAATGTGGACTACCTAAAGAAATGGCTGTTACATTATTCAAACCATTCGTTATTAAAGAATTAATTGAACGCGAAATCGCTTCAAATATTAAATCTGCAAAACGTTTAGTAGAACAATTACAAGACGAAAGAATCTGGGACGTTGTTGAAGACGTAATCAGAGAACATCCAGTTTTATTAAACCGTGCACCTACATTACATAGACTTGGTATCCAAGCATTTGAACCTAAACTAGTTGAAGGTAAAGCAATTCGTCTTCATCCACTAGTAACAACAGCATTTAATGCTGACTTTGATGGGGATCAAATGGCTGTCCATGTTCCACTTAGTGAAGAAGCACAAGCAGAAGCACGAGTATTAATGTTAGCTTCAAACAACATATTAAACCCTAAAGATGGTAAACCAATCGTTACACCTTCTCAGGATATGGTATTAGGTAACTATTACTTAACTCAAGAGAAAGCTGGAGAAGTTGGTGAAGGTAGTGTTTATAGTAGAGTTGATGAAGCAACAATCGCTTATGAAAATAAGTTTATTACTCTTCATACAAGAATCGCAATCAAAGGTTCAGCATTAGGTAATGCACCATTAACTGATGATCAACGTAAAGGATACTTAGTAACTACATACGGAAAATTATACTTCAATAGTATCTTACCTAAAGAATTCGCATACTTGAATGAACCGACATTAACGAATTTACAAAAACAAAAAAATCCTGAAACTGGAGAAGAAAAGTACGTTACTCCACAAAAATTCTTTGTACCTAGAGGTACTGATATTAGAGAATTTGTTAAAGCACAGCCACTTGTATCTCCATTTAAAAAAGGATTCTTATCACAAATTATTTCTGAAGTATTTGTTGTCTTCAAAATCAATGAAACTTCTAAAATGTTAGATAAACTTAAGAACTTAGGGTTTAAATTTTCAACACAAGCTGGTATTACAGTATCAGCAAGTGATGTTCAAGTTTACTCTAAAAAAGTAGAAGAAGTTGAAAGAACGCAAAAGATTGTTGATAGTTTACATCAACAATATGATATGGGTCTTCTAACGGACTACGAAAGATATAAACTAGTAATCAAGGAATGGGCAGATGTTAAAAGTAAAATCCAAAAAGGATTAATGAAAGAATTAACTTCTGACAACCATATCTTTATGATGAGTGATTCTGGTGCCCGTGGTAATGCATCAAACTTTACACAGTTAGCTGGTATGCGTGGTTCAATGGCGAATACTAAACGTGAAGGATTAAATACTGCATATAACATTAAAGCCGGAATTAAATCAACAATTGAGTTACCTGTAAAATCTTCATTTATTGAAGGTTTAACGATGTCTGAGTTCTTCATCTCAACACATGGTGCCCGTAAAGGTTCTACCGATACAGCATTAAAAACAGCTGACTCTGGTTACTTAACAAGACGTCTAGTAGATGTATCACAAGACTTAGTAATTACTGAAGAAGATTGTCACACAGATAATGGAGTTACGATTAGAGAAATTACCCATGCAGATGGAAAAGAAATCGTACCATTCTTAGACCGTTTAATCGGTAGATATGCAGCTGAAAATGCTGTTCATCCAGATACTGGAGAAATTTTAGTTGGTAAAAATGAATATATTACAGATGAAACTGCAAAACAAATTTGTGACGCAGGAATCGTTGAGTTAAGAATCAGAAGTGTCTTAACTTGTGATTCTAATAGAGGAATCTGTAAAAAATGTTACGGACAAAACTTATCTACAGGATCACAAGTTGAAGTTGGAGAGAGTGTTGGTACTATCGCCGCTCAATCAATTGGTGAACCTGGTACACAGTTAACAATGCGTACCTTCCATACAGGAGGAGTAGCCGGTGCGGATATCACGCAAGGTCTTCCTCGTATCCAGGAACTATTTGAAGCTCGTACTCCAAAAGGTAAAGCCGTAATTAGTGAAATTGATGGGACAGTATCAGATATCGAAATCGTGGAAGAACGTTATAAAGTAACAGTAGAAAACGGACTAGAACAACACGTTTACGAAACAAACTCTGGTGTAACATTATTAGTTGAAGAAGGAGATGATGTAACCGCAGGTACGAAAATTACTGATGGTTCTATCGATCCTAAGCAATTATTAAAAGCAACAGATGCTGAAACTACTCAACAATATATCTTAAAAGAAGTACAAAAAGTATATCGTGCTCAAGGTATCGAAATCAGCGATAAACATATTGAAATTATCATTCACCAAATGATGAAGAAAATCAATGTTATCATTGAAGGAGATACTAAGTTATTACCTGGTGCACAAGTAAGTGTAAGAGAATTTAAAGTTGCTAATAGAGAAACTTTAGCCAAACGTTTAAAACCAGCCGTTGGACGCCCAGCATTACTAGGGATTACAAGAGCAAGTTTACGTTCAGAATCATTCTTAAGTGCTGCTTCATTCCAGGAAACAACAAGAGTTCTAACAGACGCTGCAATACGCGGTAAAGTTGATGAATTAGTTGGATTGAAAGAAAACGTAATTATCGGTGGATTAATTCCTGCTGGTACTGGTATTCTAAGAGACACTAAATTTGAATACGAAAAAGAACCACTAGAAGAGGAAGTTCTTGAAACTCCTCAAGATGAAAACCCATTTGTGATGGACGATTATCAATTCTAATAAACTAAAAAGAGACTTTATAAAAGTCTCTTTTTTTATACTTAGAGTATATTTAGAATTAAAAATAGCTACCAAACAATAGCTATTTTTTCTTTACTTCAAATCTTAATGTTGTTTTAAGTTTCTCAGGACTTACTTTCCTTGGATCACTTATATATATTTCGGTATGTACTTTAGATAATCTATCGTAACCATTTTCCTGACAATACTCTTCCATCTTACTAAATGTCTCTGGTTCATTATCATAACTGCCTAAATGGATTGTCTGACAAACAGTAGATTCCTTACTCTTAATTAACTTAGAATCAAGTATTATCTTGTTATTCTTTTTAAGATATGCTGATTCCTTTATCATATCAAACAACTCATCAGTAACAAAATCGGGCTGTCTGATCATAATTTGATAGACTAATTCATCTTTAATATCAATCACACTACTATCTTTACTGTATAATTCCTTTCCTTTTCCAGTTAAATCCCAAATACCTTCTAATGGGAAAACAGTGTATTCAAAGTAACCATCTATCTTAATATTCTTCTTAGGGGCCATCTTTATACCATATGATAAAGCATATAATGCTTCTACACATTCTTTAAAATCAGTACTATTAGGATTTCCTTTTCCTTCAATCATGATATGTTTAAAGGAATCAATTTCTGTTATACTTACTCTCTTCGGTAGATAGATTTCTTTATCTTGCTTTCGCCATTCATATTTCATAGTTATCCTCTTTTCCAATCTTTAATAGTATATGTGTATTATACTATACTTTCTTAATGATAAAAATTATAGTAAAACATTTTCAAGCAAATAGTTCTTTCTTTATTCTAGTTTTGTGGTATAGTAATTTGTACGCCTTTCGAAATAAAGGCGTTTAGTATGAAAGATTTAATCTTTCGGAGGAATGAATATGAGAACACAAAGTATAATAAATGTCGCAGTAATTGCCCACGTAGACGCTGGAAAATCTACTTTAGTAGATGCTTTACTACAACAATCAGGAGTATTTTCTGATAATGAAGTACCAGTCGAACAAGTAATGGATTCTAATGATCTTGAAAGAGAAAGAGGAATCACAATTTACTCAAAGAACTGTGCTATTGAACATAAAGGAACTAAGATTAATATTGTCGATACACCAGGACATGCTGACTTTAGTAGTGAAGTAGAACGTATTATCAAAACAGTTGATACTGTAATCCTTCTAGTTGACTCTAGTGAAGGGCCAATGCCCCAAACTCGTGTTGTTTTAGAAAAAGCCTTACAGCGAGGATTAAGACCGATTCTATTTATTAATAAAATCGATAAGAAAGATCAAAGAGCTGAAGAGGTTGTTGATTTAAGCTTTGATTTATTCGTTGATTTAGGTGCATCAGATGAACAGTTAGATTTCCCAATTGTTTATGGTGTTGCTAGAGAAGGTATTGCGATGCTAGATATGGAAGATAAAAGTACTAACTTAGATCCTCTATTTGATTTGCTATTAGATCATGTCGATAGTTATGTGGATAACTCAGAAGAACCATTAAAACTTCAAGTATCATCATTATCATATGATGATTACTTAGGAAGATTAGGTATCGGACGTGTTACTAGAGGAACTATTGTTAAAGGACAAACATACCGTGTAAGTAAACGTGATGGGACAGTTGTTCGTATTAAAATAGCTGCATTATTTGTTAATGAAGGTTTAAATAAAATAGATAAAGATAAAGCATATGCTGGAGATATAGTAACGTTTAGTGGTGTATCTCATATCTCAATTGGAGAAACAGTTTGTGATATTGATAATATAGAACCAATGGAAATGATTGAAATTGAGAAACCAACGCTTTCAATGAACTTCCTTGTAAACAATTCGCCATTCGTTGGACGTAGTGGTAAATTAGTAACAACTAGACAAATAAGATCAAGACTTAATAAAGAATTAGAAACTAACATCGGACTTGAAGTTGAAGAGTTAGATGGTATTGAAGGATATAAAGTAAACGGTAGAGGTGAACTTCACTTATCAATTCTCTTAGAGAATATGAGAAGAGAAGGGTTTGAACTATCTGTTTCTAAACCTGAAGTACTATTTCATATGGTAGATGATAAGAAATATGAACCATATGAAAAAGTAATTATTAGTGCTCCAGATCAATTTATTGGTAGTGTTATTTCTCAGTTAAACCTGAAAAAAGGAATGCTTCAAGCAATGGATACAGAGAATGCTTATACTAGAGTTGAGTATTTAGTACCAACTAGAGGTATCATTGGATATAGATCTGAGTTTATCAATACAACTCGTGGAACGGGAACTATGGAAAAATCATTTGATTCATACCAACCTTACGCTGGGGACATTGATAACCACCGTAATGGAGTGTTTATTGCTAAAGAAAAAGGTAAAACAATGGCTTATAGTTTATTCCACTTAAGTGAAAGAGCTAGAATGATTGTTGAACCAGCTACTGAAGTATATCCAGGGATGATTATTGGATTAAACTCAAGAAGCTTTGATTTAGTTGTAAATCCTTGTAAGAATAAGAACTTAACTAATGTCCGTTCTAGTGGTACTGATGAAGCATTAAAACTTTTAGAACCACTTAGATTTACTTTAGAAGAAGCATTAGAATTTATCAATCAAGATGAATATGTAGAAATTACACCAGATGCAATAAGATTACGTAAAAAAATACTAGATGAAAACGAACGTAGAAGATACAACAAACAAATGAACTATCTTCAAGGTGCATAATAAATTAAAAGAACAATAGTCATTCTATTGTTCTTTTTTATTGCATACATATACTTACAAAGTGATATAATATAAACAAGGAGGGATAATTATGAAGAAGGTAATGTTAGTTCTTATATTAGTAATTACTGTAACTCTATTAACTGCCTGTAACCGAGCCGAACCACTTGAAGAGCCTGAAGTTGATTTATTTGAGGAAATTTATGAAGGTGATGATTTCTCTATATGGGAAAGAATATATAAAGATCCTGATATGTTGTTTGAGATGCCTGGATACTATGTAGGAGATAATAACGATACTTGTTCTATTGGAGAACCTCAAAGATATTATTATATGATAGAACATTATGGAGAATACTATGATATTCTAGAAGCTAATAAATTAAGGGTTTATACGTGTGATGATTTAACCACTGCAGGAGTTATTGTAGGAACAGAAGAATAAACAACAAAAAAGAACATTGTTGAATGTTCTTTTTTTGTTAAAATATGATATAATCTTTTTAGACGCCGCTATAGCTCAGTTGGTAGAGCAATGCCATGGTAAGGCAGAGGTCGTAGGTTCAACTCCTATTAGCGGCACCATTTGAAAAATTAAAAGTCCATTCAGGGACTTTTTTTATAATCTGTTAAAAGTGATACGATGAGTTAATTGGTAGGATGTTAGTAGACAAGAAGTGTTCATGTGTTTATTAACATCTTTTTGTATACTTAAAGAAAAGGAGTGATATTTATGAGTAGAAGAAAATACAGATATTGACATTTTTATTGGATTAATCCTCATTTCTATCGTAACCCTTATTTGTAATGAATTATAAAATATATTGTATATCTTTAGACCTCGTGCTACTATAAACATATATTTCATATATGGGATTGGGATACTACTGATAATGAAACAATACTACATAACTAAAACCTCATAGGGAATCTATGAGGTTTTTTATTTTTGTCTGAGGAGCAAAAAGAAACTATTTGAGTATTTATAGGGTTAGTATTTATCCTCTGAACTTTTCAGTTTGAAGAGGTTATAACAACGTTTCGAATAAAGAAGGTGGACATATTGAAAAGAAAGAAGCAATTAGAAAAGTATTACTCACAATTAGTGATTGAAGGGGCAGTACGTTCTGCGATAATTGGAACTTCAATTGCGTTTTTTGTAGGGTTTATTGTGTTTACAATTGGATCGTTTACTGCACAAAATATACTGTTGCTGGGACTCGTAATTATTGCTGTTGTATCGGTGATTACTATTGTGATATTGTATTTTTTTCTTTACCGTCCAACAATGAAAACAGTGGCAAAAAGAATAGATGTTCTTGGGTTTGAAGAACGAGTAGTAACAATGCTTGAATTAGAAAATGATGATTGTTACATTGCAGAAGTTCAACGAAAAAACACAAATGAAACATTAGGTAAGTTTTCTCTTAAACTATTTGATCGTTATATTCTCATTAAACCTTTACTAATATTACTTGTCGCAATAACTTTAACAGGTAGTTCCATTGGACTCATGTTGACGAAAGTAAATGCAGCAAATCAACTTGTTGATCCCACAATTGAAGTTCCTGCTAGTGACGATCATATTCTTTTAGAAATGATAAATGAAATAATAAACATTATTTATGAATCTAATGCAAACCGTAACTTAAAAACCACACTATATGGAATGGTTATCGATTTAGAGAAACGAGTATCACAGTATGATAGCTATTTAGAAAAATATACAGATATTTTAGAAACAAGGAATGAAATATTACAAATGCTTGAGGATTCCATCACAGAACAAGAAGAATCTCTAAGGAATATTGCGGAAGAACTTCAAAAATATGAAACCACAGAAGTACTTGGAACAGCTATCTTGACCTGGGACGATAATGAGATTATCGCAGCATTTGATATCATGTATCATCGAATTGACAATTTACAAGGACAAGTTTTGTATGATGAAATGATGCAAACAGCACTTGATTTAGAACAAGCTTTGGCTGATTCATCAACAGGGACGAATCAAGGGATACATGATGCCATACAAGGATTAGCAGATGACTACAGATTAGGACTTGAAGAATACCAACCTGGTGAAGAAGCAGAGATGATTGAACACTTTAAAGAAAATATGGATCAAAGTTTATCTAAACTTCTAGCAGCAATTGATTCATTACTAGAAATGATTGAGGAATTGTCGGAACTGAGTGAGGATATTGATGATGAAATGAATGAAGGAGAAGAGTTCCCCATTTTCAAACCTGATCCACAAGATGGTGGGAGTAGTGAAGACTCTGAATATACAGCAATAGGGAACACAGTAATTGATGGTGAAACACCATATGAGGTAATCTATGACCCCTATTATGATGAAGCCATGGAATGGGTAATCGGAGAAGATATATCTGAAGAAATCAGACAAATGATTAAAAACTATTTTAATATGTTAAAGTAATTCAATTATCGTATCAATACAACAAACTATATATGTATCACTTACAAGAGTAAACATATCAGTACAACAATAATAAGGGAATAGTTTTAAAAATAAACAAGAGATGCATCTCAGAAGGGGTTTATATTATGGTTACAGAAAAAAGCCTAAAAACATTTAGCAAGAAAAGTGAGTTGATTTTTGAGCAATTAAAACGTGATTTTATTGGGCAAGAAGAAGTTGTCGAAAATACTGTTATTGCGATGATTGCAGGTGGAAACATTTTATTAGAAGGTGTACCAGGTATTGGTAAAACAAGATTGGTTCGTTCATTAGGAAGAGTTTTTGATCTTCCTTTTTCTCGTATTCAGTTTACACCTGATTTAATGCCGGCAGACATAACAGGTACAAATATTATCATGAAAGATGAGAAAGGGAATTCAAAATTCCAATTTCAACCTGGTCCCATCTTTAGTAATATCATCTTAGCTGATGAAATTAATCGAGCAACACCAAAGACACAAAGTGCACTCCTAGAAGCAATGCAAGAGCATACTGTGACAGTTATGGGTGACACTATGAAACTAAATGAACCATTTTTTGTTCTCGCAACGCAAAACCCAATTGAACAAGATGGAACGTATCCATTGCCAGAAGCACAAATGGATCGCTTTATGTTTAAATTAATCATCACCTATCCAAATTTAAAAGAACTGAATGAGATTGTCTCAATGACTCAGATAACCATGGACGAAGTTTCAGAAGCAGTGTGTAACGACAAAGAACTATTGACAATGCGTAGAACTGCAAAAGAAATTCCAGTAGCTAGAGATGTATTAACATACACAATGAAATTAGTAATGGCAACTCATCCCAATAGTGAATGTCCTGCGAATGTCTCAAAAAAATATGTACGTTACGGAGCAAGTCCTCGTGCTGCTCAAGCACTAATCACCGCAGCAAAAGTACGTGCACTAATTAATGGTCGATATAATGTGTCTTACCAGGACTTAAATATACTTGCTTGTCCTGTACTAAGACATCGTATCAAATTAAATTTTGAAGCAATCACAGAACATGTTACTACTGACGACATAATAAAAGAAATCATTAAAGAATTAGGTCATGATATAGATTTATCAATGGATAAATCTATGAAAGTAGTCAAGAAGACTGAGGAGAATACAGAACAACAAATATCTAACGATACAGAAGAAAAAACTCAGGAAGAACCTTTGAAAAAATCAAAGCGTTTCAGAAAAAAGTAACACGTGAAAGAAAAAATAATTAATGATGAGTTTATTAGTCGTTTAGAGACAATTTCCTTACACATGCAATCCCAGATGAAAGGATACTTTGGTGGAGATCATCGTACAAAAGCATACGGGAATACTGTTGAATTCGCAGATTTTAGAGAATATGCACTTGGGGATGATATAAGACGAATCGATTGGAACTTATATAGCCGTTTTGAAAAATACTTCATCAAGCTATTTGTTGATGAAAGACAAATGCATACACAACTCTTTTTAGATGGTTCTGCATCAATGGGTAAAATCAACAGGCAAAAAGCAGAATATGCAATCAGACTACTCGCTGCTCTTGGTTACTTATCAGTTAGAAAAATGGACAAAACATCATTTATGCTAATGAAAGGTGACTATTGTGAAGATTTATGTGGTGTTGTGACTGGGAAAGAAGCGTTCTATCTTAGTACTGCAACATTAGAAGAAATAACTTTTCAAGAGTCCACAGATATTGAAGCTGCAATATTAAATCTACGTAATCCTGGAAAAAATGATGGGTTATCTGTCATAATTTCTGATTTTTTAACAGATAGTAACTGGAAAAAAGCTGTGGATTATCTGTTGTATCATAAGAGACAAGTATTGCTACTCCAAATTCTATCACCTGAAGAAATTGATCCAAGATACAATGGAAGAACCATTCTAAAAGATTGTGAAGCTATTGATATACTTGACGAAAGAAACATGAAATTGCATATCACTAAAGCAAATTACCTAGCATATAAACAAGCTCTTGGTGATCATAGGGATGATATAAAAGATTTCTGCTCTTCTCGCGGAATTCGTTTTTTTAGTGTTGACTCAAGTACCTCGATTGAAAAGTTAATATTTGGGCAATTAATGGAATCAGGTGATGTCCGATGAGACTATCGACTCCTTTAGGCCTTTTAGGGTTAATTGGAATTATACTTTTAATCTTAATATATATCCTGAAACCAAAATATCAGGATAAATCTATTTCGAGTACATTTGTATGGAAACTTAGTTTGAAATATAAAAAACAAAAAATACCATTTCAATGGTTAAAAAGTTCGCTACTGGTTATCCTCCAATTTCTAATTTTAGGAATCCTTATTTTTTCATTAACGACTCCTTTAATAGAACTTGATTCTCATAGTGGTGAAAAAATAATAATATTAGATGCTTCAGCAAACATGCTTGCTGACAGTGATGGAATAACAAGATTCGAAAGAGCTATCAAAGAAATTGGTGTGTTAGCTGATACGACAACTCCTGACGATCGATTTACCGTTATTTTAGCAGGTAAAGAGGCCTCTTTTATTGCCAGACGATTAGATTCAGCACAGTACATTAAAGAACTATTATCTGAGTTATCAGGTACATATGAAAATGCGGATATAGATGTTGCATTAAAGCTAACAGAAGGAGTTCTAGCTGAAAATCCAAATGCAGAAATCATTCTTTTCACAGGAAATAAATATTCTGAAACTGGAGTGATTCAAGTCCGTGATATGTCTAATGATGAGTGGAATGTATCAATTCTTGATTTTTCATCAAAATTAAGCGATGGTTACTATGATTTCCAAGCAGAAATCGCAAGTTATAACCGAGACATTGACTGTAAAGTTTCTCTTTATATTGATGGGGAGTACCGAGATGTCAAAGTAGTAGAAGCTTCAGACAATGAAACAATAATTGTTGATTTTAAGGAACTTAACATTTTAGAGTATTCTAGAGCTGAGGTTATCGTAGATTACGACGATAATTTTTCATATGATAATCGTTTTCCAATCTTTGGATGGGAAAACGAAATATTTACTGTCCAATTAGTAAGTGAAAGTCCACGTTTTATTCAATCTGCACTGTTAACATTGGGTAACTTTAATATTAATGTTCCGATTGGATTAGGTGACGATTCTGACTTCCCAATTTTGTATGAAGGGTATGATTTATATATATTTGATGGAATACAACCAGAACATATGCCTGTAGATGGTACTGTCTGGATAATCAATCCAATTGTTATGCCAGAAGATACTGAGCTTTTGTTAGGTGATACTCTATCTGGTGGTTTTACATTGTCAGCTCCGAATCACATGAGTAAAGAAGAGCAAGAAATTTTAAAAAGCATTTCTCCATCAAATATTACAGTTTCATCCTATACCTATCTTACGAACTATGACTCTTATGATGCAATCTTAATGAATGATCAAGATCCCGTTGTTCTAGTGAAAGATATTGATGGGCAAAAACTTGTATTATTTGCATTTGATCTTCACAACTCAAATCTGCCAATTATACCTGAGTTTATACTGCTTATGTATAATTTGTCTCAGTATTCAGTGCAAAACATGATTAATCAAAATCTCTTTTATCCTGGAGATACTATAGAAGTTTATAAAAAAACAGCTGCTTTATATACAACAATCAGTTCAAAAGATGGAGACATTCAGTATGATGATTTTCCACTCCGTTTGATCGCACAAAAACCAGGTGAGTATAGTATTACACAAACATTAGCATCCGGAGAAGAAGCAACAAAGGACTACTTCATTCGTGTCGACAGATCACAATCAGATTTTGACTATGATTATGGTGTGTTATCTGACCCGAATACTCCCACTGAAGCTCAAAATGTGAATCGCGATACAATTGATATTATTGCTTATCTAACTGGTGTTTTAATGCTTCTAATGATTATTGAATGGGGGTTGCATTATAATGAGCATAATTAACTCAATAAAAATTCAATTTGATCATCCATGGTTCTTTCTCTTCTTACTTCCATTGATCGTATTAACGTTATTTCCATACTTTAGATTAAAACGACAACATCGAAGAGTAAGAAGTAGAATCACGTCTCTTGTTTTACGTGTCTCTGCCTTAGTAATTGCAGTGTTTTTATTAGTAGGGACGAATATTGAAACAAGATCAATCACAAAACGAGATGATATTATTATTCTTGTTGATAGTTCTGACAGTACTAGTTCCTCAATGGAACGAATAAATGAACAAGTAAAATTGATTATAGATGAAAGCAAAGGAGAATACGATATTGGTATTATCACATTTGCAAATGGAAACATCTATAATGTTAAATCTGATAATAATGTGAATACATTATATAATCAATATATTAACGAAAACAGTAGACCTGATGCGAGTGGTACAGATATTGCAGCAGCCTTAACATACGCAACATCATACATCTCAAATCCTAATAAAGGAAGAATTATTTTATTAACAGACGGAATTGAAACAGATGAATCCGCGCTTATTACAGTACGAGAAATTGCAAAATCAGGAGTACGAATTGATACGATTTACTTTACACCTACTAGCAACTACAATGAGGTCCAAGTAAATTCTGTGATGATTCCTGAACGAGTGATGGTTGGAGAAACAATTGAACTGTACGTTGATGCTCAAAGTACAGTAACAGGTTCTGGAATATTATCTGTTTATGACAATTTAACTTTAATTTATCAGGAACCGATTGTAATGAATGGATATGAAGAAACATTTGCAATAGATTATGCATTTAATACAGGTGGATTGCATGAACTGCACTTTGAAATTGAAAGTGAGTTTGATACAGTCATTGAAAATAATAGTTATTACTCATATGTAAATATTGAGTCCTCATCAAATATATTGATTGTAGATGGTACTGGTGAAGAGGCAGGATTCTTATCTAATTTACTAAATAGTGATAATGATGTTACAGTCGTAGGAGTTACCAACTTGCCCGTTTCAATAACCGCATTACAGTCATATGATGAAGTCATCCTTATGAATGTACAAAACAGCCAACTACCACCCACTTTTGTCCAAATGCTTGATGTGTATGTAAACCAGTTGGGTGGCGGATTACTAACCATTGGTGGTAATCAAGCTTATGATGAAGAAGACATGGCAGATTCTGCTCTTGAAGAGATGTTACCAATAATTTCTTCTACATCTGCAAGACCGATAGCAGTAATGTTTGTTATTGATTCATCAGGAAGTATGAAAGACATCATTTCTGATGCAAATAAATCCCGTTTCGAAATAGCTAAAGATGGTGCAGCTGCAAGTGTTAACGCCCTGTCAGACAGAGATTATTTTGGACTTGTATCTTTTAATATTGTTGCGAATGTTGCGATACCATTAACTCCAGCATCACGTAGAGAAGAAATCATAAAAGATATTGATGATCTGGAAGCTGGTGGAGGAACTGAGTATAAAGATGGAATAGAATTAGCAGCTTCAGCGCTAAAAACAATGAGCGATGTATATGTCAAACATATCATCTTTATTACCGATGGTGAACCAACAGATGAAAGAGAAGGGTATCTTGATGCTGTTAAAGGGTTGAGTGATTTCGATATTACATTATCTGGAATCGCGATATATCGAAGTAATTTCAATCAGTCTGAAATCGTTGAAGAACTAGCTGATATAGGTGATGGACAATACTACTTTATCCCAGATGCAACTAGATTGCCATTAATCATGGTAGAAGAAAGTAAAACGATTGGAATACAGCACATATATGAAGGGATATTCACACCAAGTATTATGAATTACACTTCAGTTGTTACCGGAATTGATGAATTACCAGCGCTTGTTGGATATTGCGGAACATTATTGAAAGAAGAGGCGACAATGGTACTGTCGTCCAATATAAAACTACCTATCTATGCAGAATGGGATTATGGTAGTGGTAAGGTAGGAAGTTTCACCAGTGATTTAAATGGTGAATGGTCTGCAAGCTACTTTTACGATGTTGAAGGAAAGACCTTGATAATAAATATCGTTAGTGGTTTGTTACCTGACAAATTAATTGATAATGAAGAAGTACAAGTAGAGTTCTTTGATAACAACTATTCCTCTACTGTAAGAATTACGAGCCTAATGGAAGATAATAACCAACTTACTGCAGAGGTAATAAATCCTGATGGAACAACCATTGAGATTGAACTGAGCAATATATCAGGTGGCGTTTTTGCTGGTGATTTTGAAACTACAGCTTCAGGTATCTATACTATTGCAATAAAAAATGATAGTAAAATTGTAGCCTATGAGTTTACATCTTTCTCTTATTCAAAAGAATATAATGTATTTTCTGATTATAATGCAGGATTCCAATTGGTTGAAGAAATATCTGTACTAGGAAACGGGAAAATGTTATTTAAAGCAGAGGGGATTTTCACAGAAGAAGCCCTAGAGATTGTAAACTCATATAATCCAAAGTTCGTCTTCTTAACTCTTATAATCTCCTGTTTCATCCTTGATATATTTGCTCGTAAATTTAAATTCAAGTGGCCTCATGAAATCATTCGTCATTTGTCTTCAAAAGCAAAGTAATATACAAATAAAGAAAAGTATTACACATCTGAAATCAAGGTACTACAAAAATAAATCAGCTTCATTTTGAAGGGAAGAAGGATTGGTACTGTGAAAAGATTAATAATTATATTAATATTAGTGTTTTTTATATCTGGATGTGGTAGAGTATCTGATTATAACTTAGATAGTAACAAAATAAGTAATACTAGCGAGTTAATTCATACGTTCAACGAAATGATAGAAGAGAATGGACATAACTCAAATGTAAGAGTGCCATATGATAGTATTGGGGTTTATATGTCTAAACGTTCAGAAGTATTTCAACTTGGTGGTATCTGGTACAATGTACAATCATCAAGCAAACAAGGAAGCTATCAGTTCGAAACCTTTGACTGTAGAAGTGTAGATTTAAAGCTTCATTGTCAACAAAATAAGTCTTTGAATGAGGTCGATGAACTAGTTGAAGAAATAACATTGGGTGATGCAGCAGATTTAATATCTGAAGTAGATATTAATTTACTTGTTGATTACCTGAAACAGGAGTACAAATTAGTTAATATTGAAAGTATAATGGTACAACTTAAGTTTTACTCATTTGATAATGAAATAATTACAGAGGATACATCAGACTACTTTGTTGAAATTCAGTGCAAGGAAGATGTCTGCCAAGAGGAGGAAAGTTTTGTCATAAATGGAATGAAAATTGTAGTAGTTGTAAACTTTAGTATTGGTGATGATGACGAGTCATTCAAAGTTTATTATGATTAATCTATTTAATATTAAGGAGAGGTCGTAGGTTCAACTCCTATTAGGGACAGTATTTTATAACTGTTAAGAAGTCATTTACTGGCTTCTTTTTTTTATGAATTACAAAGTACCTTTCTATGATATAATATTAAGCATGAGGGTTAAGGAGGATACTATGAAATTACTAACTAAGATTTACTTTTATGCTTTTCCATTAGTGTTAATACCATTTATGTTCTTACTGTATTATGGGAACATCTATTTATATAATATCTATACATTGATATTATTACTTATATTTATTATTAATGGGTTGTTGTTAAAGAAAGAAGAAATATTGGAAAGTTTTGAGATGTATTCAATCTCAATACAAAAATACAAAAAGTTTCGTATTTTTGTATTAGTTGTATTTATTGTTATTTATTTAATCCTGTTTATTAGATTTGTATTGAATGAGTTCATTGCTGGAATGGGGGGTGTATAGATATGATTAAATACATAAAAATGAGTATCCCTACAATCGTGCTAATAGTAATGATGTTACTACTACAGTTTGTCCCAGGATATTTTAGTACTATAACAACAACGGTACTAATAGTTGCCTATTTTGTTCATATGAAGTTTATAATTGATAAAAAGGAGATTAGTAAAGCTTTTGTCAATATGTTTGAGTTTTGCCTAATACTTCTTATCTATGTCACTGTTGTTGAGGTGATATTGTGAGACGTATAACGTTACTAGTTATGACTTTTCTTGTTGTTATCTTACTTAGCTCGTGTGGAGTAGAAAATCGAAGATATACTTATATTAATTATTTAGGATTATATAATGCAGAAACATACTTTGTTCTGTCTGATCAATGGGAAGAAGGTTCGAAACACCTTTACCGATTTGAAGATGATGAGTTTGTTTTTGTAAAAGAATTTAAGGATAGCTTTATCACATACTTTGCTGATGGGATTGTATTCTCATTGTCTTGGAACGGGAGATACGCTAATCCTGACTTAATTGAATATCATATCGATACTGGTGAGACAAAAGAATACACCCTTCCAGTTTATCCAGAGTTTGGAAGAATCATGGGTTATCATGACGGGGTATTAATGTTCTATAGTGCAGGACTTCAAAAATCAGGTGATGAATTATTAGTGTTGTATTCAACAATTACTAGTGAGGTAACTTATGAATATGATGGACTGGAGATTGATTTAGGATATGGTGTAGGTGATTTTGATTCTGAGTATATTTATCTTGCTAATGAAAGAGGAAATTATTCTGAAGCGTTTGAAGGAGTTAGAATCAACATTGAAACAGAAGAGATTGAGACTTATCAATCACCAGAAATGTATGTTTCATATGGTTATGATGATAATCAAATATTCTATACATCACAAATTGCTGATAGTAATGTTGCCTTTATTAATAAGGACGAGGTACCTACTGAGTTTTTTACAATGTACAACGACTATAAACAAAGAGTTTATTGTGATATAGAATCAGAGACGTTTATCTTTGCTGACAATGAAGAAGACACTATAGATATCCTTAAAGATGGAGTCTTTGAAACATATGACGTTCTATTTAATGATTATTCTTATGGATTCATTAACGATACACTATACTATACAATTGATGTAAAAACGTATGGTTCTATTTATAAAAGAGAAGTAGCTGTAATTAAGATTAGAGCTATTGTAAATAATGAAGTACTATATACTTCAGGTAATATAACAATATCAAATCAAAGTAAATGGGAAGAGAATTAAATTAAGTAATATCTAAATATTATAAAGCAACTCTGTTTAAGATAGAGTTGCTTTTTTTTGAGGGTGAAAATTCTTCTTATACGAAATAGTATATGATATAGTAAAATTGAGGAGGTGCTACAATGAGATTAGTAGATTTAGAGTTATTTAAATCAACTAGAAAACGTGTATCAATAAGTAATGGTTTATTCTTTGGATTGCCTGTTGGTGTTGTCCTTTTCTTATTAACAGTATCAACGGGATTCTTTGGAGCTATCCTATTTGGATTATTGTCAAGTGGTTTTGTTTTTGGTCTGATTTATATATTAAGAGAACTTACGCACAAAGGTGTTGAAAGAAAAAGATCTAAGCTTATTATTAATGGACCTCACATAGATGTTAGATTAAAAGGAGAAATGGGAATTCTTGAAATGTTAGAAGATAGAATTATCTTCCATCCTTTAACACCAGGTGGAGCCGAGAAGATGTTTGAAGTACAAGTAGATGAAGAACTTTATCTAGCAGTAGGACAAATTGCCTCTACGAAGATTGACGGTATAAGAAATCATAATGTTCAAGAAGGGTTTATCCTACTTAAAACAATGCCCAGTGGGTTACCAAGACAGTTTGTTTTCTATGATATTGATGATGCTTTAAATAAGGTATTTGAGATAATTGAAGGTATTAGTAAATACACTGAATAAACTAACAATGTAAAAGACAATTCAATTGAATTGTCTTTTACTTATATATTACTATATTTTATATGATATAATAATGATAGTGGAAGGAGATGATTATATGAAAAGTAAAGTAACTAGAACTACAAATAAAATTAGTTTATTTTTAGTTTTTTCTTTTTTCATAATTCAAGTCTTCTTACTCCCTAAGCAAAGTATCGTTATTAACTCTTTTAATAGTGAGTTGCTAATCTACGTGATAGGTACAATAATGACGATGGTACTATATTCGGGGACTTTATTCTTACTACAGTTATTGTTTGTATTAAAATGGAGAATCCATGTACCAATTAGATTTAACATAAAGGCTATTGTTGTTAATGTTGTTTTAAGCTACAAACAAAATATATTAAATAAACAAAACACTTATCGATTGAACTGTATTATTCGTTGTTGAAAATCAAGTTTATTTTTATTCTAAAAACTAAACTTGAAAGGAAAAATAATGAATAAAAAATTATGGATTACAGATGGATTACTATTCATCGTATTTTTCATTAGTTTTATTTGGACTAGTTTTAGTAGATTAATATTCTATCTAAAATATGGTTCATTATATCTAGCATTAGCTTTACTTGCTTATCTATTACTTAATCTTGTCTATACAAGACTCTTAAAGAAGACAAGTAATGATAGACAAATAGTTACTCTAGGTATATTACGTACAGTTAGTATTGGTGTTTTTTTAATTGCCTTAAGTGTATTAGAAGTTAGCTATATTAAAGAGCATGATACATATGAAGAAACATACTGTAGATACTATGATGACTATGGTAACTTGATATACAATTCGCAATTTGGGAATGGTTGTCCTGAAGTAGAGATTATTGATCAAGATAATAAGAATTTGATAGTGACTTTTAGTGAAACAAGAACAGGATATTTTGAGACATACCATTCAAATATAACAGCTAGGTCTTATACAGATATAAATATGACGTTTGATTTAAAAACAGAGATTAATATTAATTACTTCAGTAGTAGGATTAGAAGTGTTGATATTTTATACTCTAGGGTTTCATATTCCCTTGATAATGAAGATATAATATTCAATACAAGAGGAACAACCCATATCAATTATGAATATCTCTATTATGAGAATTCGATGGTGATAGACTCGATCAGAGGGAATGTTGATTCTGGCAATGAAATGGATGATGATATTGAAATGTATCATATGACAATTCCTGAGGAGAACTATTATCCTGTAAAAGAATATGCCTATAGAACATTCGAGGATGGCTATGAAGAAGTAAAGACATACTCGAGTATTAACAATGGAGCTTCAATGATTACCTCCACAACAAAAGTCTATGAGGAAGATAATGGTTTAATATTATATACAACACATCATCAGGATGACGATGCAAGAACTAAAACAGAAATTAGTGATGATACTATTACTCATAGCGAAAGCAACTATGTTGGGACAAATGCTGATGGAAGCTTAAGATTTGATTATGTCGGTACAAGGTATGACATGGGAGAATTTAGATATATGAAGACTGAAGAAATCTATATCGAAAATCATATAAGAAACACTTTTGGTAATTCATATATACCAACTATGAGATATCGATATATCTATGATCCTAATCCTCAAAATCAAATTATATATTCTCAATCAGAACCTAATATAGCGGTAAAGTTTAGTGAAACTGAATTTGGATTCAAATATGCTATATATCAAAAAGGCGAGATTGAAGAGAATGTTAGCATCTTAGGGTATGGCTCAAATCCAGGGATATCATGGATATACTCGCACAATCATAAAATGTTTAACGGTGAGATAGACGATGGATATATATATTCTAAGAACCCATTCTTCATATTCTATTATGGAGACTATTATAACTTTGATTAGGCAATTCAATTGAATTGCCTTTTCTTTTTACATATAATAAATATAGGAGGTAATATATGGGCGAAATAATTACATTTATAACAGTTGATAACTGTTTGGAAGCAATCGAGTTTTACAAGGAAGTATTTAATGCTGAAGTACTTGGTGATATGACAATGTTAGAAGATATACCTGGTATGGAAGAACACGAAGGAAAAGTAGGACACTCAACAATAGGTATTGGAGAGAGTAAATTTTTTATGAACGATGCTTTAGAAGAATTCCCAATGGCTATTGGTGACCGAGTTCAATTAGTTTTGGATATGGAAACTGAAGATGAGTTAAGAATTGCTTTTGGAAAACTTGTGAATGAAGGAGAACTTATTGTAGAACTCCAAGAAGTACACTGGGGTGCCCTGTTTGGAACGGTCAAAGATAAGTTTGGTGTTACTTGGCAACTCTATTATGGACATAAATAAATCGCTTATTAAAGCGATTTATTTTATTACAATACTATTTATCGTATGATTAAATGAAATAATGTAAGGGAATAAATGTGAATAAATGCAACTTTCATTGTTTTAATCTTTGAAAAAGTGTAAAATATAAGTGGGTGATTTTATGCTTAAACGAAAAATTAGTGAATATTTAGTGAATTGGAATGAAAAAGAACATAAGAAATGTCTGATAATTGATGGGCCAAGACAAGTAGGTAAAACTCACATTATCAATGAATTTATTGCTAACCACTATGAGGAAAATCATGTTTTTTATATTGATTTTAGAGATAATTACCGAATTAGTAGAATCTTTAAAAGAGGATTAGACATCTCGAGAATCTATCAAGAGATTAAATTGAATGCTCCAGAGAAGAGACTTATTGAAGGTGAGTCGATTATCTATTTTGATAATATTCAATTATGTCCTGAGATACTACCATACTACCGAGCTTTTACTGAGGATGGTTTATACACGATTATATCTTCTGGAAGTAGCTTGGATGTTGTTCTAAAAAGCTCCTCTAAGTTTCCAATTGGTTTCTTTGATAGATATCATTTAGATAGTTTAGACTTTGAAGAATTCTTATGGGCAAACGGTTATGATTTAGAACAAGTCCAGTACTTCTTTGATCTCTACCATAATAACGAATTGAAAGATTCTTCTATCCATGGGTTATTAATTGATTTATTTAGTGAGTACTTAGCAATTGGGGGTATGCCTCAGGTTGTAAGTGAATATAGAAAACAACATAATTTTAAACTTGCATTTGACCTTCAAAGAAAGATTATTGATACTTACTATATGGAGATGGAAGTACATACTAGACATACAATGTATGCAAAAGTAGTTGATTGCTTTGAATCAATCCCTATCCAGCTAACTAAAGACAACAAGAAGTTTCAGTACCGTTTAGTCTCAGAAAACGGTAGAGCGACGATGTATAAGAAGAGTGTTGATTGGTTAGTAGATTCAGGAATTGCCATAAAATCATATAATGTATCTAAGCCTGTAAGACCAATTAACGAGAACAAGAAAGAACAAACTTTTAAGTTATACATTCATGATCCTGGGCTATTAGTATCAATGTACGGGGAAAATACCCAGTTAGAAATACTGAAAGGTAATTTGCGTGTAAAGAATAGCGCAGCACTCGAAAATGCAGTAGCGACTATTTTACACCGTAATAACTATGATTTATATTACTTTGAGAAAAACAGTACTTTAGATATAGATTTTATCCTAACAATGAACAGAGAAATTATTCCTTTACTAGTTAAAGAAGCAGATAACGCTAAGAGTAAAGCATTGAAATCATTAGAGGATAAATACGGAATTTATACTGGATTAAGATTATCTAGTTTAAGTAGTTTAGAAGGAACTAGTAAGAATATCGTCCCTGTATATATGGCAATGAACCTAGAAAAGTAAACATTTTCACAAAATTTCTAATAAAAAACAATTGAATATTCCCTTAGTTTAGGGTAATATTCTTTTTGTATGCTTTTACCCAATTAAATTTGGGAGATAATAGTTGACACACCTGCAACTGTGATATATAATGTATATGCTATTGAATAGGAAAACATATGGGTTGATTACGATTAGCCCTAATTTTTATGAAAAAAGCGAACCACCTGGATGCGTGGATCACTCAGTGAGAGGAGGAACCGATTTCTATGCCTACTATTAATCAGTTAGTTAGAAAAGGAAGAACAAGTAAAGTTAAAAAATCTAAATCACCTAGTTTAAGCGTTGGTTACAATTCAATTAAGAATGTAAATACTAACAATGCTAGCCCACAAAAACGTGGAGTTTGTACACGTGTTGCAACTATGACACCTCGTAAACCTAACTCGGCTTTAAGAAAATTTGCTCGTGTTAGATTATCAAATGGATTGGAAGTAACAGCTTATATTCCTGGTGAAGGACATAAATTACAAGAACATAGCGTTGTATTAATTCGCGGTGGACGTGTAAAAGACTTAGCTGGTGTTAGATACCACATTGTACGTGGTACACTTGACACTACTGGAGTTGAAGGTAGAAAACAAGGTCGTTCTAAATACGGAACGAAAAAAGCATAATTATAATTTAAAGTTGAAAGGAGGAACAAGTTATGCCTCGTAAAGGTCACATAGCAAAAAGAGATGTTTTACCAGATCCAATTTATAGCTCAAAGTTAGTTACTAAATTAATCAATAACATCATGCTAGACGGTAAAAAAGGAACAGCACAAAAAATATTATATGGTGCATTTGTAAAAGTTGAAGCAATGTCAAATCAACCAGCCATTGAAGTCTTCGAAGAAGCTTTAAATAACATTATGCCTACATTTGAAGTTAAATCAAGAAGAATCGGTGGACAAAACTATCAAGTACCTGTGGAAGTTAGAGACGAAAGAAAATATACATTAGGTTTAAGATGGTTAACATTATATGCAAGACTAAGAAATGAAAAAACGATGGAAGACAGATTAGCGAAAGAAATCGTTGATGCTGCAGCAGGAAATGGTGCGTCTGTTAAGAAAAAAGACGATACTCATAGAATGGCTGAAGCTAACAAAGCATTCGCTCATTATCGTTGGTAGAAAGGAAATTTTGAAATGGCACGTGAATATAGTTTAAAAATGACTCGTAACATAGGGATCATGGCTCATATCGATGCTGGTAAAACTACTTGCACTGAACGTATTTTGTACCATACTGGTAAGATTCATAAAATTGGTGAAACTCATGATGGAGCTTCTCAAATGGACTGGATGGCACAAGAACAAGAACGTGGAATTACAATTACATCAGCAGCGACAACTGCTCACTGGAAAGAACACCGAGTAAATATTATTGATACCCCGGGTCACGTAGACTTCACGGTGGAGGTATCAAGATCACTTCGTGTACTTGACGGTAGTGTTGCATTATTAGATGCACAAGCAGGAGTTGAACCTCAAACTGAAACAGTTTGGAGACAGGCAAACGATTATAAAGTACCAAGAATCGTATTTGCTAATAAAATGGATAAAATTGGTGCAGATTTTGAATTCAGTGTTAAAACATTAGAAGACCGTTTAGGTGCTAATGCAGCTGCAATTCAATGGCCAATCGGAGCTGAAAATGACTTTGATGGTATAATTGATTTAGTTGAAATGAAAGCATGGCACTTCGACGGCGGAGCCGATGAAATGCCAACTGAAATGGAAATTCCAGAATACTTACAAGAAAAAGTTGAAGCAAAAAGAATGGAATTAATCGAAACAGTAGCTGATTTTGATGAAGAATTAATGATGATGTACTTAGAAGGTGAAGAAATTGATGGTAAAACATTAAAAGCAGCAGTTCGTAATGCGACTTTAGCAGTAGAATTCTTCCCAGTATTATGTGGATCAGCATTTAAAAACAAAGGTGTTAAATTATTACTTGATGCAGTAATTGCTTACTTGCCTTCACCTCTTGATGTAGCAGCAGTTGTTGGTACAAACAAAAAAGGTGATGACGTAGTCTTAGAAGCTTCTGATGAAGGACAATTCTCAGCACTAGCATTCAAAGTAATGACAGATCCTTTCGTAGGGAAACTTACATTCTTTAGAGTTTACTCAGGTAAATTAGCTAAAGGGTCATATATAAGAAACGCTACAAAAGATAAAAAAGAAAGAGTTGGACGTATTTTACAAATGCATGCAAACTCTCGTGAAGAAGTCGATATGGTATTTTCAGGAGACATCGCTGCTGCAGTAGGGTTGAAAAACACTACTACAGGTGATACATTATGTGCAGATAAATCGTACATCATCTTAGAAAAAATGGTTTTCCCTGAACCAGTAATCAGTGTTGCTATTGAACCAAATTCAAGAGCAGACCAAGATAAAATGGGGATTGCTTTAAGCAAATTAGCTGAAGAGGATCCAACATTTAGAACTTATACTGATCAAGAAACAGGACAAACAATCATTAGTGGTATGGGTGAATTACACTTAGATATCATTGTTGATCGTATGAAAAGAGAATTTAAAGTTGAAGCAAATGTAGGTGCACCTCAAGTATCTTACAGAGAAACAATTACTACATCTGCTGAAATTGAAGGGAAATTCGTTAGACAATCTGGTGGACGTGGACAATATGGACATGTTTGGATTAGATTTGAACCGAACCCAGAAAAAGGTTTTGAATTCGTAGACAAAATTGTTGGTGGGGTTGTACCTCGTGAATATATTCCTGTAGTAGGAAAAGGACTTAACGAACAACTAGCAAGTGGTATCTTAGCTGGTTACCCATTAATTGATTTAAAAGCAACATTATACGATGGATCATATCATGATGTAGATTCAAATGAAATGGCATTTAAAGTGGCAGCTGGTATGGCACTTAAAAAAGCAAAAGATGCTTGTAATGCAATCTTGTTAGAACCAATCATGACTGTTGATGTTATTATCCCTGACGAATACTTAGGTAATGTTATCGGAGATATCACTTCAAGACGTGGTCGTATCGAAGGTCAATCACAACGTGGTAACGCACAACAAGTGACAGCTAAAGTACCTTTAGCAGAAATGTTCGGATATGCAACTAGTTTACGTTCAAACACTCAAGGACGCGGGAACTATGTTATGCAACCTTCTCACTATGAAGCATGTCCAAGAAGTATTGCCGACGAAGTAATTAAGAAACGTAACGGCTAATACATTGAATTTTCTTGCATTATTATGCATAATGCGATAAAATATTAACGGAAATTTATAAACAAAAATAATTGAAAAAATTAGGAGGAAAACTTAATGGCTAAAGCAAAATTCGTCCGTACGAAACCTCATATGAACGTAGGTACGATCGGACATGTAGACCATGGTAAAACTACATTAACAGCTGCAATCGCAACTGTATTATCAAAAAGAGGAGTAGGGGAAACACAAGCTGCTGACTATGCTTCTATCGATAACGCACCAGAGGAAAGAGAAAGAGGAATTACAATTAACACAGCTCACATCGAGTATGAAACTGAAGGACGTCACTATGCACACGTTGACTGCCCAGGACATGCCGATTACGTTAAAAATATGATTACAGGTGCTGCACAAATGGATGGTGGAATCTTAGTAGTTTCTGCTGCTGATGGTGCTATGCCTCAAACACGTGAACACATTTTATTAGGACGCCAAGTTGGTATCCCTAAATTAATCGTATTCATGAATAAAACTGATCAAGTTGATGATGATGAGTTATTAGAATTAGTAGAAATGGAAATTCGTGAATTATTAGACGAGTACAATTATCCAGGTGATGATATTCCAGTAATTATGGGTTCTGCATTATTAGCATTACAAGGTGATGAAGCTCATGAAGATAAAATTATGGAATTAATGAAAGCTGTAGATGAGTATTTTGAAGATCCAGTTCGTGAAACTGACAAACCATTCTTAATGCCTATTGAAGATGTATTCTCAATTACAGGTCGTGGTACTGTAGCTACTGGTAGAGTAGACCGTGGTACTATCAAAGTTGGAGAACCAGTTGAAATCGTAGGGATCAAAGATACAATTACTACTGTATGTACAGGTGTAGAAATGTTCCGTAAATTATTAGATCAAGCAGAAGCTGGAGATAATATTGGTGCATTATTACGTGGTACTAAACGTGAAGAAATTCAACGTGGACAAGTATTAGCAAAACCTAAATCAGTTACTCCACATACTAAATTTGAAGGTCAAGTTTATGTATTAAGTAAAGAAGAGGGTGGACGTCATACTCCATTCTTCAGTAACTATCGTCCTCAATTCTACTTCAGAACTACAGATGTTACAGGTATAATTGAATTACCTGCAGGTGTTGAAATGGTAATGCCTGGTGACGATGTAACTATGATCGTAGACTTAATTCATCCAATCGCGTTAGAGCAAGGTACTAAATTCTCTATCCGTGAAGGTGGACGTACTGTTGGTGCTGGTAACGTTTCTAAAATCATAGAATAATACCGCATAAAACAAAAATAACTAAAAGAGACTTTTAAAGTCTCTTTTTTATTTATATTCACATATTTTCCATTAAAAATAGGACTTCATTTGTTATAATGTTAGTTAGGTGATAAATATGTTAATAGATACCCACTGTCATTTAAATACAGATAGATTTAAAGACAACGTAGAAGAAGTAATAAACAGAGCATTAAATAACGATGTAAAGATTATGATTGTTGTTGGTTTTGATCATAAAACTAACAAGAAAGCAATTGAACTTGCTGAAAAATATCCCTTTATCTATGCGACTGTAGGGTTTCACCCGACAGAAGCTAAAGATATAAAAGAAAGTGATTTTGAAGCATTGATACCATTACTATCACATAAGAAAGTAGTAGGAATTGGTGAATGCGGATTAGACTTTTATTGGGATAAAGATCATATAGAAGAACAAATCAATGTATTCAAAAGACAAATTGATTTATCATTTGAATACAACTTACCACTTATTATTCATATGAGAGATGCTAGTGAAGCAACTTATAATGTTTTAAGTGATTATAAAAAGCTTAAAGGGATTATGCATTGCTATAGTGGTAGTGCTGAAATGTCAGAGCTATTTATTAAATTAGGATTACATATAAGTTTAGGTGGACCTGTAACATTTAAAAATGGGCATAAACCTAAAGAAGTAGCTAAACAAGTTCCCCTTGATTATCTGCTTGTAGAAACAGATTCACCATACCTTTCTCCTCATCCTTTTAGAGGAAAAACAAACGAACCAGCAAAAGTAAAACTTATTGCTGAAGAAATCGCAAGATTAAAAGAAATGACATATAAAGAAATTGCTGAAATAACTACTAAAAATGCAATTAGATTATTTGACTTAAAGGAGCTGAACTAAATGAGAAAGTACTTACTATTTATTACATTAGCTTTAGGAATAGCCTTAACTGGTTGTTATCTTCCTGAGGACACAGATGGAGAATATTTAACAACCGAAGAGATAAATGCTTTGATTGATCAAGCTATTGAGGATCAACAATCAGAATTATTAGGTGATCTAACTGATCAAGAATTAAGAGAATTAATTCTTGAAGTAATGCCTGAAAATGAAATAATTACAACATTTAATCTAGCATCTTTTGAAGATGCTGTAACTGATATGATAGAAATTGCTGGTAGTGGGGTTATTGGATTATCTGTTGCAACTGATACAGATGATGGAATTGCCTATGGAACTGGTAGTGGAGTTATCTATAAAAGAACATTGTCAGAAACTGATTTCTTATATGATTACTATGTGGTAACTAACGAACACGTTATTGGTAATGTTGATGAAATAGTAGTTGTATATGAGAAAAATGGATTACTATTTCAAATACCATTTGAATATATAACTGTTTTAGGGACAGATACTCAAACTGATTTAGGTGTTATAAAATTCACATCGAGTGAAGATTTTACAGTAATTGAGTTTGCAGACTCATATCAAATTGAACTAGGAGATTTTGTATTTGCTTTAGGTAATCCTCTTGGATTTGATTATTATGGTACTGTAACAATGGGTGTAATTAGTGGATTATCTAGATACTATAATGAAGATGTTGTCGATGGATTTGACGCTACTGTAATCCAACATGATGCTGAGATTAGTCCTGGTAATAGTGGTGGTGCTTTACTAGATATAAATGGTGATTTGGTTGGAATAAACTTCATGAAAATTGTCCGTGATGACGTTGATGGAATTGGCTTTGCTATTCCCTCAAACACGGTAAAAAGAATTGCCGAAGATTTAGAAGATGATGGGTTAATATCTGCGCCATATTTAGGTATTACTACCTTTGCACAAATCAATGATTGTGGGATGGATTTTGGAGTTTGTATCAGTGATGTTGTTGCTGGATTCCCTGCCGATTTAGCAGGTATAGAAATTGATGATGTTATTGTTGGATATCTAAATGAAGGTATGACTGAATTCATGGAAATCAATAATTTTAATGATTTACGAGAAGCAATTCTTAACTCAAGTGTTGGTGAATCTATCACATTAAAATATGTTCGCGACGGTGTAGAATATACAAGCGATGCGACGATACTAATCGAAAGACCATAAAAAAGAGGTTATCCTCTTTTTTTTATGGTTGAATATATGTATAATGGTACTAACGAGGTGATTTATATGCGCAAAGCAATATTAGAAAGAGTAAGCACTAGAACCTTTGGAAAAGAAGTTCTTAGTAAAAAACAAATCGATGAGATTAAAGCAGTAATTGACAAATATAAAGGAATCAAAGGTCCTTTTGGAAACTCATTTGAATTTACTTTTAATCTAAATTCAAACAATGAAGGTAAAAAACAAAAGATAGGCTTTTACGGTATGATTAAAAATGTACCAGCTTATATTGGTGGAGTATCACTCGATACCAGGAACTCAATTATTGATTTTGGATATTTATTTGAAAAAGTAATTCTCGAGTTAACAACACTTGGTTATGACACTTGTTGGCTAGGGGGAAGTTTTAGAAGAAGTACTTACCGAAAAAAACTTGCACCTAACGAAGTTATACCTGCTATTTGTCCTGTTGGACACAGAGCAGACCAAAGAAGTTTCTTAGATAAAAGAATTAGAAGTGCAGCACAATCGCATAAAAGATTACCGTTTGGGACTTTGTTCCAGTATTTCGATGAGGAAAAAGAGTTGGAGGAAACAACTGATTCTCGCTTTATCGACATTATGCATTTAATTCAAAGAGGACCTAGTGCTTCTAATAAGCAACCATGGCGTTTCTTTGTAGCTGAAAAACATGATGTTATATATGCTTATCTAGAAAGAACTGAAGGTTACGGTATTGCTTTAGGATATGACATCCAAGCTTTAGATGCAGGGATTGCACTTGCTCATTTAGAAATAGGTTTAGAAAATTACGACTTTAAATTTGATAGAGAAGAAGAAACTAAAGGTGTCTTCTTTGATGGTTTAGAATATATTATGACTTACAAAAGAGCGATTACTGAATAATTGCTCTTTTTTCTTGTAATAATTTAGTAATTAAAGTAAAATATATAAGGCTTAAAAGGAGTTGATATTATGGGACTTACTGCAGGAATAGTAGGACTTCCAAATGTTGGTAAATCAACATTATTTAACGCAATAACACAAGCAGGTGCATTAGCTGCAAACTACCCGTTTGCGACAATAGATCCAAATGTTGGAGTTGTAGAAGTACCTGATGAAAGAATAAATAAATTAGTAGAAATTGTTAACCCAAAGAAGACAATTCCTACAATCTTTGAATTTACTGATATTGCTGGTATTGTTAAGGGAGCTTCAAAGGGTGAAGGGTTAGGGAATAAATTCTTAAGTCACATCCGTGAAGTAGACGCAATTGTTCAAGTTGTTCGTGCTTTTGATGATGATAATGTAACTCATGTTGATGGAAAAGTAGATCCAGTTCGTGACATTGAAACGATTAACTTAGAGTTAATCTTTGCTGATTTAGAAGTAATTGAAAAAAGACTTCCTAAAATCGAGAAGAAAGCACAGTTAAAAGTGGATAAAGAATGTGTTTATGAATATGGGGTATTAAAGGAAATTCAAGAAACATTACTAAATGATAAACCAATTAGATCAATGAAGTTAAATGAAAACGAATTGTTTTTAATTAAAAACTTCAATTTCTTAACGCATAAACCAATGTTATATGTTGCTAATATTACTGAAGAGGAAATAGCTGATTATGACGATAATGAATATGTAAAAACAATCAAAGAGTTTGCTGCTAATGAAGGTAGTGAAGTTGTAGTTATAAGTGCCAAAATTGAATCTGAGTTAAGTGAATTAGATGATGATGAGAAAATGATGTTCTTAGAAGAACTTGGTGTTACTGAACCAGGTTTAGATAAACTAATCAAAAGAAGTTACTTCCTATTAGGTCTTGAAACATATTTTACAGCGGGACCACAAGAAGTAAGAGCATGGACATTTAAACGAGGTTATAAAGCTCCTAAATGTGCAGGAATCATTCATACTGATTTTGAAAAAGGATTTATTAGAGCAGAAACTATTAAATTTCCTGATTATATTAAATATAAGGGAGAACAAGGTTGTAAAGAAAATGGTAAAATGCGTCTTGAAGGTAAAGACTATATTGTTCAAGATGGCGATGTAATGCATTTCTTATTTAACTTATAAATAAAGTAAAAAGGTTATGAATTCATAACCTTTTTTATTTAACCTTACATGGTATAATTGAGTTAAGAGGTGATAATATGTCATTATATCTTTTAACTGCTTTTCCTAAAACAGAGTATGGTGGGAATAAGGCAGGTGTATATTTAGATGCTGATAATCTTACAGAAAAAGAAATGAAAAAGATTGCTAAAGATGTTGGTTTTAGTGAGACTGCATTTGTGATGAAAAGTGATGTTGCTGATTTTAGAGTTAGATTCTTTACTCCTACTAATGAAGTTGATTTATGTGGTCACGCTACTATAGCTACTTTTAATCTTTTGAGGGATCTAAAAGTTATTGAAGTTGGGACATATACTCAAGAAACAAAAGCGGGTGTATTGAAACTTATAATCAAAAAAGATGAAGTATTTATGGAACAAGTTCTTCCTGAGTTTTATGAGGAACTTAGTTATTCGGATATTAGTACTTGTTTTAGCAATAGTCATTACACTAACGATGACTTACCTATTCAAATAGTTTCAACAGGAATCAAAGAAATATTTCTTCCTGTAAAAGACACAAAAACACTAAACAAATTGAAGCCTAATTTTGAAGAAATAATTGAGGTTTCAATTAGACATAATGTAATTGGTATTCATGCTTTTACTCTCGCTGAAGACTGTGATGCATACGGTAGAAACTTCGCTCCAGTAGTAGGAATAAAAGAAGAAAGTGCAACAGGAACTTCTAATGGAGCGCTTGGTTGTTACATCTATAAACATGCTAATAAAAAAGAAAAATATGTTTTAAGACAAGGATATGCAATGGACTTACCTAGTGAAATAATAACTAAGTTAGAAATAAAAGATAATGAAATTAAGAAAGTCCTTGTTGGTGGAAGTGCAAGAATAATTAAAGAATAAAGGACTCGAAATTGAGTCCTTTTTTTTGATGATTAACTTGGTTGCTTGTTTTTGAAGTATTTCTTTGCATTATAAGTATAGAAAATTAAGATCAAAGCAGCAATTGGTAAATGGGTATTGTAAATATGACAATACAATCGTGACTCGAAAACAGGGGTTTTATAGGTAACTTTGGATATTAAAATATTATTAAATATGTCATAACTCACTGAATAAAAATCATCGTTTTGAGAAGTATAAAGAATATCATTGAAGTCGAAATACTTGTAAAGAAAATTTGATTCTATAAATATTGGCTTTGAGTGTGAGATAGGGATAAAATTCTCATTCAATATATAAAAATCAGATGAACTCGTTTCATAAGGACGTGAAGCAATGAAATAATCCCCAAAACTTGAGAAATTCCCATATAAGTTTTCTGGATAATTTAATGTATTGAGTTCCTCTGTAGTAGGGTTATATGAATATAGTGTTTTATCATCAAAGGTCGCACTCCTTTTACGTAAAATGATTCTGTTTTCTTGGATGCTTATTACTAAATAATTGTCATTGATTATACTAGAAGTGCAATTTGAATCATAATGAGGAATCTCATCACAATAATAAACTGGAATCTCATTAGATACCATCATGTAGTTATAGACCTCGTCATTTACGTGTATTGTTTCCTTTGTAGAAGTATTGTCGTCATTGATAGTTATTAATGTGTATTCCATGTTGTCATCATCATATGCAATATTTCTTGGTGTTATTCTGAGTTTATCATCCACAAAGAACATACCTCTATATAGAGATGTTGAATCAATTAATTCTACATTGCTACCCTCAATTAAATATAAACCATGTGGATTATTAAAATATAGGTTCCCATTGTATTCCTTAAAAATGTGCATCGAACTAAGGTTCATGAAACTGTTATTCAATTCATCAGAGTATGTACTTAAAATAATTGTAGTCTCTTGAGTTTCTCTATTAAGAGCAGATAAATATATTGTAAAATTATAAATGTCATCAACCTTGTCTAAATGGAATAGTGAGACATATACGAAATCATCAGTTATATAAGCACCTTTGAAATCATCTTTTTCGTTATAACCTTCTACCTTTGCTTCTAACTCCAAAACTGCATTGTCAGGAAGTTCTAAATGGTTATCTTTGCCGTAGTAAATACTAGAAGAGTTTAATAATGGTATATTGAAAACGACGCTAATAAATGAATATATTAAGACAAACATAGTAATAATAGTTAAAGGTTTTGTTTTATCTTTTGTAATTTTGTATCCTAGTGGATTAGTATGTTGAACTATATATTTCTTGTAAATAGTGAGTAAGACTAAGAGGGACAAAAAAAGTAAAAACATCATTATTGGTATGTATAAATAAATGTTGAGAAACCTCAGTATTGTAGCAAAGATAGACATTACTAGTGAAACGAATATAGTTCCAGAAGTAGAAATAGTAATACCTCTAATAAGTTGTCTTAGTAAAGGAGAACCTGAATCTAATACAAAAATGATTAAAAAAACTATGCAAACCATCACTGTTGCCCAGTTCACAAAAACTAAGTTGGTAGGCAATAACCAATAAAAAACTGTACTAAAAAATACTCCAACAATTATCGTTGATAAAATGAAGGAGTACAATATCCTTATGATTATATTAAAATAAAAATGTTTCAGCCTATAGAAGAATAAAATAGCACCCAAAATCAGTATACAAATTGCCTCAATCCACAACATAAATAACACCTTCCTTACGAGTATTCTATTTTATTTCTAATAAAAAGTCAAAGGCAAAGTTTATGGCGACCTTAAAGAATTTTTTTTGAAAAAACATAAGTAAAAATAACTAAAATAATGTATAATATTATGGGGTGGTTTTAATGAGAACAGCAGTAGTTACTGTCGGAAAAGAATTACTAACAGGAAGAACAGTTAATACTAATTTAAGAACAATCGCAATGAAACTTAAATCAATTGGTATTGATGTTAACATTTCTTATGTTATTGATGACTTAAAAAAAGAGTTTAAAAGGGTATTAGACTTCATGAATGAAGATCTGATTATTTTTACAGGTGGACTTGGTCCAACTGTAGATGATATTACTAGAGAAACGGTAATAAATTACTTTGATGTTGAGACTTATCAAGATCAAGATACTTTAGATAATATTAAAGCAATGTTTGATAAAGCTGAAGTAGAAATGAAATCTAGTAATAATAAACAAGCATTATTCCCAGTTGAATCAGTAAAACTAGGAAATGATTTAGGGACAGCTCCAGGAGTTTATTTTAAAGTTGGTAAAAAAAGAATTATTTTACTACCTGGTCCTCCACATGAATTATATCCAGTTTTAGATGAAGCAATTGAAATTATAAAAAATGAACTTGATATCAACTTAATTTCACGAGGATTTAAATTAGTTGGTACTGGTGAATCTTCAATGGAAAATAACCTTAAAGGTTTCTACGGAGTTCATCCTAAAGTTAATGTTGCACCATATGCTAATGTTGGTGAAATAAAGTACATCTTTACTTCAAGTGACACAGATGCATTAGATAGAGCTATGGTAGATTTCTATAACAAGTATAATCAGTTTATCTTTGGTGGTTTAGAAGATACTTTAGAAGGCGTTGTTATTGATTTATTAAGAGATCACGGTAAAGTTCTAGCAGTTGCTGAAAGCTGTACTGGTGGAATGTTATCAAGTCGCTTAATTAATGTAAGCGGAGCTTCGCGTGTCTTTAAAGAAGGTCTTATAACTTATGCCAATGAAGCAAAGATGAAATACCTGGATGTAAAACTTGAAAATCTTAAAAAGTTCGGGGCGGTAAGTCCGGAAATTGCTAAAGAGATGTGCGATAATTTATGGGATAAATCAGATGCTGATATTACAGTTAGTGTAACAGGTATTGCTGGACCAAATGGTGGCAGTGAACAAAAACCTGTTGGGTTAGTATACTTTGGTATTAACTTTATGGGGAAAACAACAATTCACCGTAAAGTCTTTAATGGGAACAGAGAAATGATTCGTATTCGTTCTGTAATATTTGCTTTAAATATGTTACGTGAAATCTTATTAAAGAATGAAAATGATGAAACTTTCGTTAAATAGTGAAATCCTAAATGCAGTACCATTAAATGAATATTACCAAAAAGATATAAAACATAAAGGCTTAATATTTATCCAACATGGCTATCAATCTAACAAAGAATATGGTGCTGATTATCTTGCTTTAACTTTAGCTAGAATGGGTTACTTTGTTGTAAGTATTGATGCATATAAACACGGTGAAAGAATCGAAGAACCTTATTTATCTAAGAATGAACAAGGGATGTTGTTAGAAGCACCAGCTGTTATTAGACATACATCGATCGATATTATAAAACTACATAGAATTCGATATAAGGAACGATTCCCTAAATTTGACTTAATTGGTATAAGTATGGGAGCAATGATTGCTTACTATACTGCGACTAAAACGGATAAGATAAGAAACCTTATCCCCGTTATAGGAACTCCTGACTTTATGTATCAAGCAAATCATAATTTAACAGCAGCAGGAATTAAAGTGGATGAGTATTTAAATGAAGATGCAATTAACTATCTAGAAAGAATTAGTCCAATAAATAAAGTAAGTAGAATGAAATATGAGAAATTGCTAATGCTTAACGGTACAATTGACGAAATTGTTCCAGTAATTCCAACTGTGAGATTTATAGAAGAATATGACCCTCATAATTATGAATTTAAGACATATGAAACGGGACATGATGTACATAGAAAAATGCAGTTAGATATTTTTAACTACTATAAGTAATAAAAAAGGTAACCATTAAATTGGTTACCTATTTTTTTATTATTTTTGGTTTTGCTTGTGGCCAGAATTTAGAAGTTATATCAATCTTCTTTGGTTTTAATTGATAAAGTTTTTGATTGGTTATAACACTTTCTAATCCACCAAGTCCTGGTGTATAAGGACCTACTTTTAAATATGTTAAGTTTAGCTTTAATTTTCGTGGGACATCTTTATATTCTTTTGAAGTATATAAAGCAGTTTTGAAACCACGTCTTTTTGCTTCCTTAAGCATTTCATTTAGCTGATCTAAATACCATTCTCCACCTAAGAAACAAACGGTACTAGCTTGGCCTTGATACTTAGCAAGGAGTTCTTTGAAGAACTCAAAACTTAAGTAATGGCCATTAGCTGGATTATGTAAGAATGGACTATGACATCCTGTGCAAGGTCCACCACAACCGGTGATGCTTAAACATAATGTTATCTCACTAGGAATCTCGTTAAAAGTTATACTATATTTATGATATCTCATGTGAATAAGCGCGAACGTGTTCTTCGGTTTGACGATCTTTTGAGAAACTTTTAACGCGTTTTAGATATCCGATTACTCTAGTCGCGTAATCGATATTTGTACTACCACATTTAGGGCATTTAGTATGAGTTGATTTATCAATGTAATCACAATCATTACATACGGTGTTTTTAACATTAACAGTCCAATAATTTGTTTTGTTGATAGCTGCTACTTTTAGTAATTGCTTATATTGTTCAATATCGAGATGCTCATCTAAGTTGAGATGAAGTGCACTACCACCATCGAGATATTTATTATATTTAGAACCATGGAGAATAAACTTGTCTATTGGATTTGTTTTTTCTGATTCAACAACGTAGAAATAACTATTGTAGCAATCACGTGCTACTTTTAATCCCTCTGCTTGATCCCATTTAGCATTCTTAACACCTAAGTTTTCGGCAGGAACAAATTCAGTATTAAACATAACTCCATATTTTTCTTTAGCTAATTTATTTTGTTCGAAGATAGGATAAAGTATTCCATCAACGAACTCGTTGTATTCTTTAGAATCAATAATACTAATACCTTTACTTTCAGCTGCTTCGACAAGTCCGTTAACACCAATAGTAAGGAACTGCTTTTTCAAGCTGATGAAACCGGCAGTATAAGCAGGAAGTAAGTTAGCTTCATAATAATCATTGATAATTGCATGGTAAGCTACTTGGTATTTATGGATCTTTTTAACTTGTTCTTCAATGCTAATATTCTTCTGAACAAGACGGTTAAGATTCATTGTTATTACATTAATAGAACCAGTACTAACACCACCAGCACCTAAACTATAGCTAAAGGTATTATCAGCGATTTCATTTCTTAGACGACAACAACTTGCTAAGCTATCTGCACTTTCACTCATATACATAAACATGCTTTGTCCTTCTGATAATTCTTTAGCAACTACATGGCGATATTCTTCATCTTTAACATCGTTGTTCTCAGTTAATAAAGCTACTGTAACAACAGGGAATGTTAATAATGATTTAGTTCTTTCCTTGTTGAACCAAGATAAGAATTTTTGTTGTAATCTATTTAAACTATCCCAGTTTGGACTAGTTCCATCAGGGAACACAAAATCACCAAAAATTGAATCAAAGTAATACTTATCAAATACACTTATATTCCAAAAGATAGATTGATATCCTCTTGACGCAGCTGGTTGATTAAGTGAATAAACTACTTGTTGTAAATACGCTTCAATACGTCTTTCGATCGTTTGAGGACGTGCTCCTAAAGTAGCTAAGTCTTTATACTTAGAATGGTAATCTTCACCCCATTCTTTTCTTGAGAAATAATCGAAGTACATTAAGAATTCTACAGTGGCTATTGCTCCGGCAAATTGGCTTGCTAAAGCAAAAACCAAATTGATAAATGTCCCGCAAAATGAATCGATATTCTTTGGTGCTTTGCTATCACCACCCATGCCGATTAATCCCTCAAATAAAAATGGATATAAGTTAACACTTGCACAATATGGTTTGATACTTGTTTCATCATGAGTATAGATTTCATGATCATTGAGTTGTCTTAAATATTCAATAGCTAATTCGTCACCAAAAAGCTCCGTAATTTTATTAGTCATAAGTTTGCGATTTAACATAATACGGTCAAATTTATTAAGTTCGCTTGATAATGTAGCGATATTCTTCACTGATACGTTCGCATTAGGATCGTATTTAGAAGCACTTGCTGCATTGTCATTACTTACGTAGTTGTTGATTAATTCCATTTGTCTGTTGATTGATTTATCCATTGTCCCACTCTCCTTGTAAAATAAAAATATTATCCAAAAAAGTATGGATAATATCCATACACCCTCGCCCCAGGGAATGTAATTTTGAGTATCTGACTTTAACAGTTACTGGGGTAGCATAGGAGTTGCGCCTATTTCCTCAATTTACTTAGTTATATATTAACTCTAAAATAGACCTAGGTCAATGAAAGAAATATGAAAATAATAAGTTTTCTAAATGGAAGGATTTACATTCGAAAACTCTATAATTTGCATGCGAAAAGTGATATAATATTTACGCACTCTCTTTTTTTAATATATATATATTATATAAATCATATATGAGTGTTGCATGACATAAGTGTTTGTGATATAATTACAAAACGTGAGTAAAAACTCATCCTTGCTGCGAGGGCAGCCAATAGACCAAGAGGAGGTAAAAATAATGAGAAAATACGAAATTATGTACATTATTCGTCCGACAGTACTTGAAGATGACAGAAAAGCTTTAATTGAAGAATTAAGCAATATCATCACTTCAAAAGGTGGAGAAATCCTAGCTGCAAACGAATGGGGTATGAAAGACCTAGCTTATGAGATTCAAAAGCATAAAAAAGGTTATTATGTTGTATTAAGCGTTAAATCAAATGATGAAGCTCGAATGGAGTTTGATCGTGTTGTACGTATCAAAGAAGATGTTATTCGTCACATCATCATTAGAGACGAAAGATAAGGGGAGTGTACTATGATCAATCGTACTATACTAGTTGGAAGATTAACAAAAGACCCGGAGGTTAGATATACTTCAAGTAATATAGCTTATGCTAGATTTACATTAGCAGTGAATAGAACATTCGCTGGACCAAGTGGTGAAAGAGAAGCTGATTTTATCCAATGTATTACATGGCGAAAACAAGCTGAGAATTTAGCTCGTTTTGTAAGAAAAGGTAGTTTAATTGGTGTTGAAGGTAGAATACAAACCGGATCATACGATGACAAAGATGGAAATAGAAAATACACTACAGATGTTGTATGCGATAGCGTACAATTCTTAGAACCTAAAAATCAAGATTCACAAGACAATAGTAGTTATGCGCCTAGGGAACCTAGAGCAAATAACAATAATTCATATCAAGAAAGACCAGTTGAAAGAAAACAAAGTACTCCAAGTATTGATGTTTCCGAAGACGACCTGCCTTTCTAAAAATTAGATAATAGGAGGAAATTACAATGGCAAGACCTGGTGGATTCCGTAAAAGACGTAAAAGAAGATGTTATTTTACAGAAAACAAAGTTAAATATATTGATTTTAAAGATTTCGAATTACTAAAAAGATTTATTAGTGATAGAGGTAAAATCTTACCTAGAAGAGTAACAGGAACTAAATCAAATTATCAAGCAGAATTAGCAGTAGCAATTAAACGTGCACGTCATATGGCACTTTTACCATTTATTAAAGAATAAGACTCTGATATAGAGTCTTTTTTTTACCCTATATAATATATTAGTAATATATTAAAGTTTGGAAATATAATTAACATATGCTATAATTACAAGGACAAATCGAGGTGATTCGATGAATAAAAATAGAAATATTGTAATCTTAAGTATCACTATTTTACTTGTTGTAATAGTCGATATAATCATGATGGGTAATCCAATCTTTGTATTGGTTTTTTCTGTACTTATGTTTGTTGGATACAACATCATAACCAACATGTTAGTTTATCGCTATAAAAACGTGCAAATAAAATGGTTGTCACATAAACTTGAAGACACCAAAGATACTTTAGATAGAAAAGATAAAGCTGAAAAAAGAATGGTCCAAGACTTACCTTTAGGAATAATGATCTATGATGAACATTTAACTATTAAATGGGCAAATGGATATTCTAAAGACATTTTTGAAAATGCACTAGAAGGTCGTAGTATGGAAATGATTAATGAAGATATATTTAATCACGTTACTACTAAACAGTCTGATTCATTTATAACTAAAATCTACACACATCTTTATGAGATAGTAGTAGATTTAAAAGAACAAATCGTTTACTTAACTCAAGTAACTGAACGAGAAGAGATTAAAAGAAAATACGATGCATCAATCGGAGTTATCGCAATGCTTAACTTAGATAATCTCGATGACGCTGTTAGTGTCCTAGATGTTTCAAATAGAAGTTTTGTTCAAGGTCGATATTTAGAAGCACTAGAAGCTTGGGGTGAAGAGTATTCATTCTATATCACACCATTAACTAATTCTAAATTAATCGCGGTAATGAATAAAAAGAGGTTGATGAGTCTTGTCAAAGATGAATTTAAAATTGTTGATAAAATTGCTGAGATATCTCGTGAGAATGATCTAGTTGTTACTTTGAGCGCAGGTATTGCTTGTAGTAATATCAAACTTAATGAACTTGGAGATATCGCACAAGATGCACTTGACTTAGCATTATCTCGTGGTGGCGATCAAGTTGTTGTTAATATTGAAGGTAATGACTTAATGTACTTTGGTGGTAATACTAATACTGCTGAAAAAAGAACAAGAATTACCACAAGAACAAACACTCAAAAACTAGAAAGACTATTTGAAGAATGCAAGCATGTTTTTATCATACCGCATATTCATCCTGATACGGATGCATTCGGAGCAGCACTGGGAATCTTAAAATTAGCACAAGCTTATGGAAAAGATACTCGTATTGTTTTAGATAAAGATAATCTTGATAAAACAGTAATTAAAATATTGAATATGATTGAATATGAGTATGTAACATTACTTGATTATTTTATCTCACCCGCAAAAGCTCTTGATTCAATTGGGAGAGATGATTTGTTAATCTTAGTTGATCATCATTCATATAACCAAACGATTGAGCAAAAATTAATTACAAAAACAGAAAAATTAGTTATTATAGATCATCACAGAAAACTTAGTGATGCTATTCCAAAAGCTTTGATTTCGCATATCGAACCGTATGCTTCATCAAGTGTTGAGTTGATCACAGAAATGATTGATTTAACAACTAACGCTGTTGAAATCAACAGCTTTGAAGCAACAGTAATGTTAAGTGGAATCATCGTTGATACCAATAACTTTATGTACCGTACAGGGAGTAGAACATTTGAAGCCTCGGCAATCTTAAGAAAATATGGAGCTGACACTTTCAAAGTGAAAACTATCCTTCGTGAAGGATTAGAAGAGATTCAATTAAAATCACAATTACTAAGTCTAGCAGAAGTAATTCACCGCAGATTTAGTGTTGTTATAATTCCGAGAGACTTAGATGTATCAAGAAACTTACTTGCAAAAGTTGCAGATGATTTACTAGAGATAGAAGATACTATCGGAAGTTTTGCCATCGGATATTTAGACGATGAAACAATCGGAATAAGCGCTCGTAGTTTAGAAGGATTTAATGTTCAAGTAATCATGGAGAAATTCAATGGTGGTGGACATTTAAATAATGCTGGAGCACAAGTACTAACAAATGACATAAAACAAGTTCGTTTAGATTTAATTAACTATCTAAATGAAACTGTTCAGGAGGAAAAGAAGATGAAGTTAATCTTAATTAAAGACCTTAAAGGTAAAGGTAAAAAAGGTGAAGTTATCGATGTAGCTACAGGTTACGGAAACTACTTACTAACAAGTAAAACAGCTATTGAAGCAACTCAAGAAAACCTCCATTCAATTGAAATGGAAAAAGCTAAAATTGAAGAGAATGAGAAAAAGATTCTCGATAAAATGAAAGACTTAAAAGCAAAGATTGAAAAGAAACCTGTTAAAGTATATGTGAAGATAGGTGAAAATGGAAAATTCTTTGGTAAAGTTAGTTCTAAGCAAATTAGTGATGAATACAAGAAGCAACATAAAATTGAATTAGACAAACGTAAAATCCAACTAAAAGGAAGTATTCAAACTTTAGGTAATTACCGTGTAGATGTTAAACTACACAAAAATGTATTAGCTAAAATTGAAGTATTAGTTGTAGAAGAATAGGGGGACAATTATGGACAAGATTACTCCACATAATGTCGAAGCTGAGCAAAGTGTATTAGGGAGTGTTTTCGTTGAACAAGGTGTGATGAAAACATTAGTAGATAAATTAGACAGTGAAGATTTTTATACTTACCGTCATAAAGTAATCTACACTGCAATGGTTGAGTTATTCCAAGCTGATATTGATATCGACTACACAACATTATCAAGTAAACTTGAAACGAAAGGTTTATTAAATGATGCTGGTGGGATTGATTATATATTAGGTCTAATTAACTCTGTACCGTCGATTGTAAACTTAATCAACTATATCAACATCGTAAGAGACAAAGCTATCACAAGAAAGATAATGGACGCATGTCGTGCTATTATCGAAGATGGTTACGTTAATCAGGATGCTCTTTCGTTTGTCGATAATAGTGAGAAAACAATCTTTGATATTGCTAAAGAAAGAAGAACAACAGACTTCGTTAAAATCCATGAAGTTGCTGAACAAGTAATTGAAAAAACAGAGAATGCTAAAAACAATGCCGGTAGACTTACTGGACTTGATACAGGATTCCATGAAATAAATGATTATACATTAGGATTACAACCTTCAGAGCTAATGATCATTGCTGCTCGTCCTTCAATCGGGAAATCAGCTTTTGCTCTTAACATTTGTACTAACGTAGCAAAAATGAAAGAAAAACCATATGTAGCATTCTTCAGTTTAGAGATGGGTAGTGATCAGCTAGTATCTCGTATGATTAGTGCTGAGTCACATGTAAATTCAACAGCTATTCGTACTGGTGAACTAACACCTGTACAATGGCAACAAATCTCTTTAGCTAAAGAATCTCTTTCTAACTTAAACGTCTTGTTTGATGATAGTGGTACTGTAAAGGTAACCGACCTTCGTCAAAAGTGTCGTAAGTTAAAACAAGAGAAAAAGTTAGATTTAGTAATTATTGATTATCTCCAATTACTAAGTGGTTCTAGAATTGAAAACCGTGTTCAAGAAATTAGTGAAATCTCTCGTACTTTAAAAGAGATGGCACGAGAACTTAAAATACCAGTTATCGCATTATCACAGTTATCTCGTAAAGTAGAATCACGAGATAAAAAAATACCAATGATGGCAGATTTACGTGACTCAGGTTCAATTGAGCAGGATGCCGACATTATTCTATTCTTATACCGTGATGATTACTATAATAAAGAAGAATCACAAAAACCAAACACTTTAGAAATTATTATTGCTAAAAACCGTTCAGGAGCAACTACGACTGCAAACATTGAGTTAAACTACAATAAAGCCTGTAGTTACTTCACAAATAGAACTGGTGAAAAAGAAAATCCTATCGGTGATTTATAATTTTTAATTTTCTTTATTTTCTAAATTAACTTCGTAACCTATGTTACGAAGTTTTTTTTATACTTAAAGTATAATCAAAACGGTTAGGAGTGAGATTATGAATAACATCTTACCAAAAATAAAGAATAATATTAAAAATAGTTTAACTATATCTAGTAATGTAAAAGAACTAATTGATAAATTAAGTATGAATCAAGTTCTTGAAGAAAATGAATATCAATATATCTTTGATAATATCTCTTCAGATGAAACTGCATACTTATTTAATAAGGGATATGAGGCAAAAATACCTCATTATCAAACTCGTGTTTTTTTACGAGGGCTAATTGAAATATCTAATTACTGTAAAATGGGATGTAAGTATTGTGGAATTAATCATAAAGTTACAAACGTTGAACGTTATCGTTTAACAGAAGAAGAAATCCTTGGTTGTGTTGAAGAAGGTTATTTTCTAGGATACCGTACGTTTGTTATTCAAGGTGGGGAAGATAGTTATTATTCCGATAAAGTCTTAACTGATTTAATAAAGACAATGAAAAAGAAACATAAAGGAATTAGAGTAACTCTTTCTCTTGGAGAAAGAAGTTATGAGTCCTATAAAGCTTTAAAAGAAGCTGGGGCAGATAGATACTTATTAAGACATGAAACTGCCTCGAGAAGACTATATAATCATTTACATGCTGATTTTATGAGTTTTGATAATAGAAGACAGTGTTTATATAATTTAAAAGAATTAGGATATCAAGTTGGTGCTGGTTTAATGGTAGGTTCACCTACTCAAGAGAATCAGGATTTAGTAAAAGACTTAATATTCTTAAAAGATCTAAATCCTCATATGGTAGGAATTGGACCATACCTTTGTCACAGTGATACTGAACTAGCAGGTAATGATTCAGGAACTTTAACTGAAACTTTAATTATGGTTGCTTTAGTAAGATTAATCTTACCTAAAGCATTACTTCCGGCTACTACAGCATTAGGGACTTTGGATAAGTTAGGTAGAGAAAATGCTCTTAAGGTTGGAGCTAATGTAATGATGCCTAATATTAGTCCAACAGAAACAAGAGAGTTATATGAAATATATCAAAACAAAATATGTACCGGCGATACAAGTAAGCAGTGTCGCGGTTGTATCGAAACTAGAATAAAAGCATTTGGACACGACATCGACTTAGGCGTTGGCGACTATGTCGATATGAAAGGGCTGAACTAGAATGGAAAATAAGGTAATAGACACAGAGTATATTAATAAGGTATTGAAATCTGCCGAACATCCAAGTATGGGTGAAATAAATAGAATATTACACAAAGCAAAACACCGTAAGAAATTAAATCATATGGAAATTGCAATTCTATTAAATGCACATGACGATAAACAACTAAATGAGATATATGATATCGCTGGTGAAATAAAAGAAGAAATATATGGGAATAGAGTTGTAATGTTTGCCCCCCTATATATATCGAATTTTTGTGTAAACAATTGTAAATACTGTGGATTTAGAAGAGATAATAAGTTTAATCGTAAAAAACTTAACCAAGATCAAATCAAGGAACAAGCTATAAACTTAGAAAAATTAGGGCATAAGAGATTAGCTTTAGAAGTAGGAGAAGCTCCTAAGGAAACACCTATTGATTATGTTATTGAATCAATTAAGACAATTTACGATAATTCTTCAATTAGAAGAATTAATGTAAATATAGCTGCTACTTCAGTAGAGGAATATAAAAAGCTTCATGAAGTTGGAATTGGAACATATATCTTATTCCAAGAGACATATGATACTGAAGCATTTGCAGACCAACACCCGAAGAGTTTAAAAGGTGATTATGACTATCATTTACATGCTTTTGATAGAGCATTTGAAGCTGGTATTGATGATGTTGGTGCTGGTGTACTATTTGGTTTAGCTAACTGGAAATTTGAAGTTATGAGTTTAATTATTCATAATGAGTATTTAGAGGAAAAATTTGGAGTAGGGTTCCATACAATTAGTGTGCCGCGTCTTAAAAAAGCAGAAGGTATGAGTTTAGAAGACTATCCTCATATTATTGATGATGAGCAATTCAAACGTTTAGTAACAATTATGCGTTTGGCAGTTCCATATGTTGGGCTTATTCTTTCAACAAGAGAAACAAAAGAAATGCGTGAAGAATTAATTAAGCATGGTGTTTCACAAATCAGTGCTGGTAGTAAGACTGACGTTGGTGGATATCATGAAGAAATTGAAGAACACGAACCAGATCAGTTCGAACTTTCTGATGAACGAAGTGTTATGGAAGTTAATAAAGATTTAATTGCTAAAGGATTTATTCCTTCTTATTGTACAGCTTGTTACCGTAAAGGTAGAACTGGTGATCGTTTTATGAGTTTAGCAAAAGCAGGAACTATCGGTTTAATCTGTGAACCAAATGCTCTAATGACATTGACAGAGTATGTTATGGATTACGGTGATCAAGATTTAATTGAAACTGGGTTGAAATTTATTTTCGATCATGCTGAAAAAATCAAAAATCAAACTGTAAAAGAGAAATTGAAAACCAATATATATAAGATTATAAAAGGTGAGAGAGACTTGTTCTTCTAGGAAATGGTCAAACTCACAATTTGGAATATAAAATATAAATTAACAATTTGAATAAACATAAGAGGTGAAAACAAATGAGTATGAATAAAACACCTAGAAGTAATCGAACACATATTGCTATCTTTGGAAAAAGAAATGCAGGGAAAAGTAGTGTTATAAATGCAATTACAAACCAAAAGATATCTCTTGTAAGTGAAGTTGCAGGGACTACAACAGATCCTGTCTTTAAAGCAATGGAAATTTTACCTCTCGGACCATGCGTTCTCATTGATACTGCTGGTATTGATGACTTTGGTAAACTTGGAGATTTACGAGTTGAAAGAACCTATGATGTTATTAATAAAACAGACATAGGGTTAATCGTTTTTGATATAGCTCAAACTGAGTTTGAGCATGAATTAAAGTTAGTTAAAGAATTCAAAAAAAGACAAAAACCATATTTACTTATAGCTAATAAGAGTGATATTCACGATACTTCAATTACCTTCTCAGATACCTTTAAGAAGGATGTTGTTCATCCTGTTTCAGCGATTACTAAAGAAGGTATAAATGATTTACGTGAAACAATTGGGTCAACTCTTCAAATTGAAGAGGAGAAATTTAATATTTGTGGTGATTTAATCAATGCTGGTGATCTTGTAGTTTTAGTAACACCAATCGATACAGCAGCTCCAAAAGGAAGAATGATTTTACCACAACAACAAACAATTAGAGATGTCATTGATAATGATGCAATCGCGATTGTAACTAAAGAATTTGAACTAAAAGAAACTTTAGCAAAACTTGGAACTAAACCTAAATTAGTAATAACTGATTCACAAGCTTTTGAACAAGTGAGTGCTGACGTACCTTTAGATATTCCCTTAACTAGTTTTAGTATTCTATTTGCTAGAAATAAGGGAGACCTCAATGAATTAGTTAGAGGTGCTAAAGCGATTGAAAGTTTAAAGTCTGGAGATAAAATATTAGTATCAGAAGGTTGTACTCATCATCGCCAAAGCGATGATATAGGTACCGTTAAAATACCTAAATGGTTAAAACAATATACAGGTAAGGATTTTGAATATATCTATAGTAGTGGATATTCCTTCCCTAAAGAACTAGATGAAGTGAAATTAGTAATTCATTGTGGGGCTTGTATGCTTAATAAAACTGATATGCTATATCGTATCAAGCAAGTCACTGAAAAGAACATACCAATTGTAAATTACGGTGTATTAATCAGCTATGTTCATGGTATATTTGAAAGAGCACTTGATCCATTTCCTAAAGCTAAAAAGATATATAAATCATAATACGAAAATAGTAGAAAAGGCTTATTTTAAGCCTTTTTTTTCTTTTTTCTTGAACAAATACTTATATGATATAATTATATAGTATTAGTATGTTTGTGGGGGTGTATTATGAGGAAGATTAAGAAATATTATAGGTATATAAGAAATGAATAAAAAAAGACGTTCAACTGAACGTCTTTTTTTTACCACATATTTTCGTATCCTACATTGGTGTAGGAATCTTTAAAAATCAGTTTGTTACCTCTATATAGTTCTAGTTTTAGAGTAGAAGTAAGAGATTCAAATACGTCTAAGTTCATAAGTGCTTTTTGACTTGGCCCAACTAGTTTGATGGTTTCATTTTGCATAGGTAATAATACTAGTTTTAACAAACCTCGTCTTACTATAATTTTGTCTTTTAGTACTTTTACTGTTGATAAATTACCTGTATAAAAACGGTACAGTTTTTCTGGTGTTTTAAGGATTGCCAAAAAGCCTTTTGCTTTTATTCCAAAGAATGGTATTTTACCGACAGAGAAAGTCATACTTGATTTTTTACTATGGTTACTTTGCAGCCAAACCCACTGAACAGGGAACTTTGAACCATAAGTCTTTTCAATGTAGATTGTACCTTCTACGTTGTCTTTATTGATAGTGCCTTTACCTTTCCCATTTAAATATATAACTTCTTGGAAACACTCTAAAGGTACCTTGCTTAAATAGCCCATTGCACTATTACTACCAGGTTGTGATTCCAATGAAAGCTTATTAGAAAAATCTAAGTCCATTTTGAGTGAGGGTGTGTCAAGATGAATAGAAGTAGTAGACAAAGAGCTCTTACCTATATGAAGTCTATTTTCTATGTAATCATATGAGAATTTTTCAACTTTGAATCGTAAGTAGTCGCACACTTCACTTGTATCACTAAATACTTGTATAAAAGAATGAGAGTCCTCGAGATTTTTAGTTATCGCAAAGATAACTGCATAGTTTTTGTTCGTTTCACTAGCTGTGAAACGAAAGTACCATCCTTCAAAGTAGTCTTTACTCTTTTTATTCTGATATTCGAAAGTCTTCATAGTAACACCTCCTTTAGTTTAATTGTATCATAGATGTTGTTTTTCGATATTTTGATACAAAAAAACACAAACATTATATAGTTTGTGTTTAGTTAATTGAATATACATATGCTTCGCTATCTGTTTTTTTAATATTGCTAACACCATAATAGACCGTTTCACCAATTACTGATTGTGTATAGTTGAAATCAGTTAGATATACTCCATCGACGTGAATAGCGACATTCTTTGTAGTTGAGTTTACTCTTGTAATAACTAGTTTTGTTGTATGGACTTCTCCGTACCAACTATCATCTACTGTATAGTTAGGAATGATTCCTGAACTAGCATAGTTGAAGGTTATTGGGTTAGAAAACTTTGTACCATTTGTTAAAGTGTGCAATCTAACAAAGTTCGTATTTTTTCTAAAGAGAATTGAGAAACCTTCACCTTTGTCTAAGTCGGTATCATCATGATAATCAAATAGAAATAAGATTCGAGCATCATTTAAGTTTTCTGTAGACCATCTAACTGTGAATGAGTATTCATCAGCAGAAGTGCTTTTTAGTGTTTTACCTTTTTTAGGATCAAACACTAGCCTTCCTTCATCCTCATCGTATGTAATGTTGTTTTCTTGATAAACATACATTCCATCGTTGATTGCATCATCGATGGTGATATCACCAAAATTATAACCTGATGTTTCTTCACTGTATGGATTACCATCAACAAATAATTGCCACTCTTGATCAATTGTGTTCCAACCAAAGGTTGCGGTATCTTGTTGTGGAGTTACTCTTATGTCAATATAACCTTCTGTAAGTAATTTTGTTATTCTATCTAAATCACTGTTTATACCTTCAAAAGCGTCTGTGCTGTTTGCTTCTTCAAACATGATGTAATTTTCAGTTGCTACGTTAAGTGTATTTAAATTATTGATATCTGCTTTTTCCTGTGAAGCATGGATAACTTCAGATACAGTAAGAACTGAAAAACCAGCTATGATACCCATTACTACTATTACAATTAGTAATTCAATCATAGTGAATCCCTTATTTTTCATGGATACCTCCTACATGAATGTAATTGCATGACTTGTTGTTGTGTACCATATAACAACCATGGTTATACCGAATAATAATAGGAATATTCCTATTGTTAGATTTAGTGCTTTGTTTGATACTTTATTGGCAAATATACTTGATATATTTGCTCCAATAAATGCAGCAACACATGTTACTGCTAGTGGTAGTATTTCTACACCACCAATAACAAAATGAACACTAGCTGCGATTAATGCAGTGAAAGTCATAATGAAGACACTTGTACCAACACCATGTTTTAGTTTGTAACCTAGTAGCATTGTTAGGACTGCTAACATACTTAGTCCACCACCACTACCGAAGTAACCACTTATCATTCCGATTATAGCTCCCCACATAACAGCTTGGAGCATAACTAGTTTTCCTTGTTTCATAACTTTGTCTTGTCCGTGATCTTTTACGGGATAGACGATAAATCTAATTCCGAGAAGAACAACAAATATATTTAAAGCACTAGCTAAATTATAGGGATTTGTGTCTTTAGAGAAGTAACTTCCTAAAGCGGCAAATATAAGAACCATTATCCCAAAGATAACTGATCTTTTATTGAAGAGGATATTTTTATTTTTAATATAGGTAACTGCGCTTGTCGCAGAAGCTAATATATCACTTGCTAAGGCTACTCCTATGGCTAGATAAACATCCATTCCTAGAACTGTAGCAAAAAGCGGAGCTATGATAGTAGCTGCACTTAAACCGACTAATCCAGTTGCTATACCGGCTAAAAGTCCACCGATAAAATATACTATGATTTCTAGAGCCATTTTGTTTCCCCCATTTCAGTATCCTTTTTATTATACTATATAGAAAGCATATTTTAAAAACATTTATCTTTCGTTTTAAAAACATAAGTGCTATAATACTAAATTGACAAATGAGGTACTTAAATATGAAATACAAAATCGACTTAACAAAAGGTAATATCTTAAAGGATTTACTAATAGTAGCTATCCCTACACTATTAACAAGTTTAATTCAAATGGCATATAATTTAACTGATATGTTTTGGATTGCTAGTGTTGATCAAATAGGACTTGATAGTGAACAAGCAGTAGCCGCAATTGGTACTGCAGGATTCTATCCATGGTTTGGATTTGGCGTTATTATGCTTGCAAAAATTGGTACTAGTGTAAAAGTATCTCAAGCAGTAGGAATGCATGATCAAAAACTATTACAAAGAATTGGTAACAACGGTGTATTAATTATGTTTGTTTTAGGACTAATGTACACTGTTTTTGGAGTATTCGGTAATCAGTATTTTATTGGTTGGTTCGAATCGGGAATTGCAAATGTAGATGCATATGCAATGAGTTATATGAGAATTGTTTCAATGTTTGGATTATCCTTCTTCATGGTAAACTTGTTGAATGGTGTTTATGATGGTCTTGGTAAGACGATGAGTACTTTTCTAATTTCGTTTAGTGGTTTAGCACTTAATATGATTTTAGACCCTATCTTTATCTTAGGTGAAATCAATGTATTTGGATTGTTTACAATAAATGGTTTAAGTATGGGTGTTGAAGGTGCTGCACTAGCAACTGGTATTGGACAAGGAAGTATTCTTCTAATATATATCTTTATATATATCAATAAAAAGTATCAACCTTTTACAATTAACTTTAGAGAATATGATTTTAAAGTTATAAAAGAAATCCTTAGAATTGGTTTTTATATATCAGCTCAAAGTGTATTGTTTACTTTTATCTCAATGTTTGTGGCGAAAAGAGTTCTACTGTTTGGTGAAGCGCCAATGGCGGTTCAAAGGCTTGGGTCACAATTTGAGGCTGTCGCCTGGATGGTAGCTTCTGGATTCCAAGTAGCGTTAGCAAGTTTTGTTGGGCAAAACTTTGGGGCTAAGAAGTATGAAAGAATAAAAGAAGGATATAAAACTTCGATGAAGTTATTAGTTCCTTACGGTATTCTTGTTAATATTGCATTGTTTGTTTTTGCTCGACCTTTGTTTGGTTTATTCTTTAGTGAAACATTAACTTTAGATATTGGGGAAACATATTTACGGATATTAAGTATTTCCCAGTTGTTCATGATTGTTGAGTTAGCTACTGCTGGAGTCTTTAATGGTTTAGGAAGAACAGTCTATCCTAGTGTTGTCGGGATTGCGGGTAACGTGCTTAGAATACCCGCAGCGATTTTCCTCGGGGCTTCAATTGGATACGCCGGTATTTGGTGGGGAGTTAGTATAAGTAGTGTTGTAAAAGGAACTGTTTTAGTTATTTGGTTACTGTATTTCTTAAGAAAACTAGGGAAACCAGATGGAATATTATTTGAAAATAAATTATAATTAATATATAATGCTATTTGGAGTTGATTATTATGATAGATAGATTAGATAAAATCGAAGAACGATATAATGAAATCAATCAATTATTAATGGAACCTGATATCTCAAGAAACATTAAACGTATGACTGAGTTATCAAAAGAGCAATCTGGACTAGGTCCAGTTGTTGAACTATACAAAGAATATAAAGCTGTTCTTAGTAGTTTAGAGGATCTAAAAGAAATGATGCATGAAGACGATAAAGAAATCGTTGAAATGGCAAAGATGGAATATGATGAATTAAAACATCGTGCTCCGGAAATCGAAGAAGGATTAAAAGTATTATTAATCCCAACTGATCCTAATGATGAAAAAAATGTTATCGTGGAAGTTAGAGGAGCTGCCGGTGGTAGTGAAGCTAACATTTTCGCAGGTGATTTATTTAGAATGTATACTAAGTATGCTGAAAGTAAAAAATGGAAGTTAGAAGTTACAAATGCAGAGGAAAACGATGCAGGAGGATTCAGCCAAGTTGAGTTTACTTTAAGTGGTGCTAGTGTTTATTCGTTTATGAAATATGAGTCTGGGGCACACCGTGTTCAGCGTGTACCACAAACTGAATCTCAAGGTCGTGTTCATACTTCAACAGCAACTGTTGTTGTTTTACCAGAAGCTGATGAAATTGATTTTGAATTAAACATGGGAGATGTTCGTGTTGATACATATCGAAGCAGTGGTGCTGGTGGACAAAGTGTAAATACAACAGATAGTGCTGTTCGTTTAACACATGAACCATCAGGTCTTATCGTTACTTGTCAAGATGGAAAAAGCCAACATGAAAATAAAGCTAGTGCATTAAGAATTTTAAAAGCTAGACTTTATGATAAAATACTTCAAGAAAAAGCAGATAAAGAAGGCGATGAACGTCGTAGTAAAATCGGTAGTGGAGACCGTAGTGAAAAAGTAAGAACTTATAACTACCCACAAAACCGTGTTACTGATCATCGAATTGGTTTTTCATTACTACAGTTAGATCGTGTAATGGAAGGTAAATTAGAACCAGTAATTGAAGCTTTAATAAACGAAGATTTAAAACGAAAATTAGAAGGAAAAGAATAATATTACTGAAGAGCATATTGCTCTTCTTTATATTGAAGAGGTGATTTGATGCCAACATATAAAGAAGCATTAAATATTAATGAAAAATACGCTATCGACAACAATAAAGAAGATAGCGCAATTAAAAGATTATTACTCCATTTTTCAAACATGGAATCAAGTGATTTAATCCTTAGTTTAAGTGAAGAAATGCCTACAGAACTTTATGATAATTTCTTATATGGTGTCGATCGTTATATTACACAAAATATACCGGTTCAACATATTATCGGATATGAGTATTTCTTTGGTTATAAATTCATTGTTAATTCAGAAGTATTAATTCCTCGTTTTGAAACTGAAGAATTAGTTGCTAACGTCTTAGAACAATATGACAATGTCTTTAACGGGGAACCCGTTAAAGTTGTTGATATCGGAACTGGTAGTGGTTGTTTAGCAGTTACTTTAAGTGCTGAAGAACAGTTAATGGATGTTACAGCTACTGATATTTCCGAAACAGCTCTAGAAGTTGCTAGAGCTAATAATGAAAATCTAGGAGGAAGAGTTAAATTCTTTTCTGGAGATTTGTATGAACCACTTAAAGATCAAAAATTTGATATATTAGTTTCTAACCCACCATATATTCCTAATGATGAGTATGTTGAAGGTTTAGTTAAAGATAATGAACCACATGTTGCATTATTTGGTGGTAAAGATGGTTTAGACTTTTACCGTAAAATCATTGAAGGTGCTGAAAGCATCTTAAATGATAAATATATTATTGCTTTTGAACATGCTTATGATAAAGCGAAAGAACTAAAGAAGATTATTAATAAGAATATTAAAGATGTTGAGATAATTCAAAAGAAAGATATGCAGGGAAAAGATCGCATGACTTTCGTTATAAAAAAATAATAAAAAAAAGTTATATATTATATATATAAAGAAAAAGGACACTTGACAGTATTATTTTAAGTGTGTATAAATATAAGGAAAGTTAGGAGGCGAGATCATGAAAAAATTAGTAATTGTGGAATCACCTAGTAAATCAAAAACAATTGAACAGTACCTAGGTAGTGACTACAGAGTATTATCATCTAAAGGACATATTCGTGATTTAGCTATAAGTGGAGTAGGTGGGCTTGGTTTAGATATCGAGAACAATTTCACTCCAAAGTATGAAATTATTAAGGAAAAGAAAAAAGTAGTATCAGAACTTAAGAAAGCTTTAAAAGAGGCTGACGAAGTTTATCTTGCTACCGACCCTGATAGGGAAGGTGAAGCAATTAGCTGGCACTTAAAAGAAACTTTAAGTATTGGTGAGAGACCTTATAAACGTGTAATCTTTAATGAGATTACAAGAGAAAGAGTCTTAGATGCTTTTAACCATCCTCGTGATATCGATTTTGATCTTGTGTCTTCTCAAGAGACAAGAAGAATCTTAGATAGAATTATTGGTTTTAAACTTAGTAAGTTACTACAAAATAAAATAAAATCTAAATCTGCAGGTCGTGTTCAATCAGCTACTTTAAAAATTATTGTTGATAAAGAAAAAGAGATTGACGCATTTGTTGAAGAAGAGTATTGGAATGTTACAGCTAAATTCAAAGAATTTGATGCTGAACTTTCTAAATTCAAAAACAAAAAAGTTGCTCTTGGAAATGAACAAGAAACAGATGAATTACTAGCTTCATTAAAAGAAGAATTCACTGTAGCTAATGTTGAAGAAAAAGAAAGAAATAGAGATACTAAATTACCTTTCACTACTTCAAGCTTACAACAGGAAGCTTCAACTAAATTAAACTTTAGTTCACAAAAAACAATGTTAATTGCCCAAAGATTATATGAAGGTATTGATTTAGAAAATGAAACTGTCGGTTTAATAACTTATATGCGTACTGATAGTACAAGACTAAGTGATACATTTAGTTATCCAGCAATTAAGTTTATTGAAGAAACTTATGGTGCAGAATATAAAGGTTTTGTTAGAAAATCTAAAAAAACTAAAAATGTTCAAGATGCTCATGAGGCAGTGAGACCTTCATCAATTTATAATACTCCTGAAAAACTTAAGAAGTATTTAACAAAAGATGAATTTAACTTATATAAACTAATCTATAATAGAGCTATCGCTTCATTAATGAAAGCAGCAAGAATTAGAGTGAAAAATGTTTTATTTGAGAATAACGAAGCTCATTTCAAAGCAACAGCTCAAGAATTAGTATTTGATGGTTACTTAAAAGTTTATACTTATGAATCAGTTTCTACTTCAGAATTACCTGACTTAACTGTAGGTGCTTCTTTGAAACCAGAATCTGTTGAAAAGAAACAAAACTTTACAAAACCACCACTTAGATTCTCAGAAGCACGTTTGATTAAAGAGATGGAAGAACAAGGTATTGGTCGTCCATCAACTTATTCTCAAACAATCACAACTTTAAAGAAACGTAAATACGTTAACCTTAAAGAGAAAAAATTTATCCCAACAGATCAAGGGAAACTAACAATTGAAAAATTAGATGAATTCTTTGCACAAATCATTTCAGTAGATTATACAGCTCGTATGGAAAAAGTATTAGATGATATTTCTACAGGTAATGAAGAGCAAACTAAAATAGTATCATCATTCTATACATCATTTATTCCTATGGTAGAGAATGCTAATAAGAATATGGAAAAATTAGCTCCTAAGTTTACTGGAGAAGATTGTCCAAAATGTAGTAGTCCAATGGTCTTTAGAAACTCACGATATGGTACCTTTGAAGCTTGTAGTAATTACCCAGCTTGTAAACATATTAAGACTAAAGATGTAGAGCGAGTACAACCGGTAACTACAGGGGTTAAATGTCCTAAGTGTGGTAAAGGTGAAATCGTTGAAAGAACTGCTAAAAAAGGTAAGAACAATGGTAAGAAATTCTACGCTTGTGATAACTTCCCAAGATGTAAGAATATGCTCTTTGGAAAACCAACAGGAGAACTGTGTCCTAAATGTGGTAGTTTACTAATTACTGACAAAGAAGATAATGTTATCTGTCAAAATACTAAAGAATGTGGATACCAAAAACCAGAATAAACAAGATAAACTTAAGTCATATTCGTCCAATCTACATAATTGGTCAATATGACTTTTTATCTTTATTAAGGGCTAACTTAAGCGACAATCTATATGAACGAAGTAAACAAATATAGTACACTGGTTTACTTAACTCTAAAATAATTTTAATAGTTGACAAATTAATTCAATTTTGGTATATTAAATATGCGACTTAGTCGCAACTTATCCCTTACATAGCATGGTGAATAATTTAATTATTCACACATCCCCTTCCTTAATCCGCCGAGAGGCGGATTTTCCCTTTTTATAGGGATTTTTTTTATGTTATAATGGTTTTGAGGTGGTTTTTATGAGTGAATTTGTTATAAGAGAGTACCAAGAAGAAGATTATGAACAAGTAACTATTTTAGCAAATCAGTTATTTCATTCGATATTTTCACCTTTTATTGGAACACCATTTGAAAAAGGTGCAGCGTTTATTAAAGACTTCGGATTGATTAATAAAGCTTATAATGATGGTTTATACGTTGTTGAACTTGATAGTAGTATTACTGGTGTCATGAAGTTGAATGCTACAGAGATTAAAAATGAAGGTATGAGTATTAGTCTTAAGAAAGTCTTTAAGGAATACGGATTCCTTAAAGTTATAAAAGCATTTATGCTGTTTAAGGCACTTAATGTAAAAATTGCATGTGATGAATTATATGTTGATTACTTAGTAGTTGACGAGAACTTTAGAAGTAAAGGGAATGGAACTGCATTACTAAATTTTGGTAAAAATTTAGCTATAGAAATGAATAAAAAAAGATTCTCTTTAAATGTACTAGATAGTAATCCACGTGGTAGACAACTGTATGAAAGATTTGGTTTCATATTTATTAAAGAGAACAAGTTCCCCAAATATGTTAGAAGAAGACTAGAGGCAAACGCTGATCACAAGATGGAAATGAGTCTGTAACAAATATTTTGTATTAGAAATAGTGTTATGTTATAATATTTTGTGGCTTAAAGAAAGAAGTGGTTTAGATGGGATTTTTTAATAATCTATTTCGTTCAAAAGAGAAGAAATTAGAAGCACAAAAATATAAACTTGGAATGCAAAAAATAAGAAGTAGTGTCCTAAGTAACTTAAAGAATCTGCTTGATTCTTCAAATGAAATAAGTGAAGACTTATTTGAAGAATTAGAAGAAATCTTTATTATGGCTGATATTGGTGTGAACACTGTTTTGAAAATCACTAATCATTTACGCGAAAGTGTTGAAGTTAAAAAGATTAAAGAAACAGAAGATTTAAAAGAATTAATCGTTGAAGAAATGTTCAAAGTTTATGTTAATGATGAAGTTGTTTCTTCAAATTTAGATATAAGAAATGATCGTATAAATGTCGTTTTATTTGTGGGAGTTAACGGTGTAGGTAAAACAACTACAATCGGTAAGGTTGCCTATGAGTATATTAAAAAAGGTAAGAAAGTATTAATGGTTGCAGGTGATACATTTAGAGCAGGAGCTATTCATCAATTAAAGATCTGGGCAGAACGAGTTAATGCTGATTTCTTTTGTAAAGATGAAGGTAGTGATCCTTCAAGTGTTATGTATGACGCCATTAATTATGCTAAAGAAAATGATATTGATTTAATTCTTTGTGATACTGCAGGAAGACTACAAAATAAGAAGAACTTAATGAAAGAATTAGAAAAAATCAATAAGGTAATTTCTCGTGAAATTACCGAAGCACCTCATGAAACATTATTAGTAGTAGATGCTACAACAGGACAAAACGGATTATCGCAAGCGAAAATCTTTAATGAAGTAACAAATATAACTGGTATTGTTTTAACAAAGTTAGATGGAACAGCAAAAGGTGGAATTGTTTTAGCTATTAGAGATGAAATAGGTACACCTATTAAATATATCGGTCTTGGTGAAAAAATAGATGATTTAGAACATTTTGATATCGAAGAGTATATCTATGGTATGTTCTCGGATATTTTCTAAAAATGAATATTTTAGAAAAATCAATTGAACTAATAAGTTTGTATGATTTATACCAAGAGTTATTAACCGATAAACAAAAGAGTTATTTTGAAAGTTATTACTATGATGATTATTCACTACAAGAAATTAGTGATAATAACAATGTTAGTAGAAACGCAGTCCATGACTTATTAAAAAGAACTGCTAAAAAATTAAATGATCTTGAAAGTGCTCTGCACTTAAAAGAAGAAAATAAGAAAAGACAAATAATTATTAGTAAAATTAGAGATATAAATGACAACGAAGATATTACTAATCTAATTAATGAGCTTGAAAAGGTAGAGTGATTTTATGGCGTTTGAGAATCTATCAGATCGCATGCAAATGGCTATGCGCCGAGTTACTGGGCGTGGGCGACTAACTGAGAATGATATTGAAGAAATGATGCGAGAGGTCCGTTTAAGCTTGCTTGAAGCGGATGTTAACTATAAAGTTGTAAGAGAGTTTACAAAAGAAGTTAAATCGCAAGCTATGGGTGAAAAGATCTTAAAAGGATTAAACCCAGGACAACAAGTAGTGAAAATCGTAAATGATGAACTTAAGAAAGTTATGGGTGAAGAAGCAACACCTTTAACAATTAATATGATTGGTATTACTAAATATATGATGGTTGGTTTACAAGGTGCTGGGAAAACAACAACAACTGGTAAATTAGCAATGTTCTTAAGAAAGAACAATAATTTAAAACCATTATTAGTAGCACTTGATGTTTACCGTCCAGCAGCTGTTGAACAGCTGGTGACTTTAGGTAATCAACTTGGTGTTGATGTCTTTGAAATGGGTACTAAAGAAAAACCGCAAACTATTATTAAAAAAGCAATGGAGTTTGCTGTTGAAAATGGTAATAATTTAGTTATTGCCGATACCGCAGGACGTTTGCACATTGATGAATCAATGATGCAAGAACTTGTTGATATTAAAGAGTTCTTAAAACCTGATGAAGTATTGTTAACTGTTGATGCAATGACAGGACAAGACGCTGTCACTGTTGCTGAAAGCTTTAATAGTACACTTGGTGTAACTGGAGCTATATTAACTAAACTTGATGGTGACACTAGAGGTGGAGCTGCACTTAGTTTAAGAAAAGTAACAAACATCCCAATTAAATTAATGGGGATGGGAGAAAAGTTAGATCAATTAGAAGTATTCCATCCTGAAAGAATGGCATCACGTATTTTAGGTATGGGAGATGTAATGACTTTAGTTGATAAAGTTACCGAGAATATCGACGAAGACGATATGATGGGTATGATGGAAAAAATGATGAGTGGTAAGTTTAACTACAACGACTACATCAAACAACTAAAAATGGTTAAAAGAATGGGTTCTTTAGGTGGTATCATGAAACTTATTCCTGGTATGGGAAAAGCACTTAAAGGACAAGACATAGATGAAAAGCAATTAGTCTATATTGAAGCGATGATTTCTTCAATGACTAAGAAAGAAAGAAAAGATCCAACACTTGTTTCACGTTCTTCTTCAAGAAGAAGACGTGTAGCTAATGGTAGTGGTAGAAGTGTTACTGAAGTTAATCGATTAATTCAAACACTAGACCAACAAAAAGCAATGATGAAAAAAATGGGTGGTATGGATCCAAGTAAGATGAACACAAAAGACCCAATGGCAGCAATGCGTCAAATGCAACAACCAGGACAAAAGATTAAAAAAGGTAAAAAGAAAAAACGACTTAGATTCTAAGTCGTTTTATTTTTTATACAGCTAACAGCCTAAACAGTACGTTTGGACTAGAAAAAGAAACTATAATAATTCCTAATAAGTTTATGATATAATAGTGGAGTAGAGGTGACATAGATAGGTGGTCTTTACAGACTTCTTTTTTTTGGAGTGATGGTTATCGATAAATTAGTTATGAATTTAAAATTAATGTATTTTGAAGGCAAGAGAAATCTTAATAAATATAAAATCATAATTTTGATGATTATTTTATATTTATTAACTTTTCAATTGATTGATCCTCACGGACCAAATTGTTTGATTAAAAGAACTATAGGAATTCCTTGTCCCGGTTGTGGAATGACAAGAGCATCCTATTACCTTTTAACACTACAATTTGAGAAGGCAGCATTTTATCATCCTTTGGTATTTATTATGCCTATTATATTCTCTATATTATTATTTAATGGGTATGGGGTATTTAATACATTATTTAAATCAAAAGTATTCTGGGGTATTATCGTTACTTTATTTATAGGAGTTTATATTTATAGGATGTATATGTATTATCCATCCGTAGAACCAATGGATCATTTTTTTACAACAAATTAAAAAGGGGAGATTTATATGATGAAAAGTAATGATTTAATTAGAAGAGAAACTAAAGTTCAATTAAGTGGTAATTATGGACAAGGAATCTTAGCAACAATGGTTCCGGGAATCATTGTTGGTATAGCTAACATGATAATTGGAACTTTGATTGGACAGTCTTATGTAATTTCTTTAATTGTTAGTGTAGGGTTTTCTATCATAACAACATTTATGGTAGCAAAAATGTCTTTAAACTTAGCTCACGGAGCTAAGAATGCAGGGTTTGATGAGTCTTTATCACCTGGAGAAAGTTTATTAAATGTTATGTACTATGTTATTATCATGCAAGTTATATCACTTTTAATAACATTACCAATTAATAAAATATTTTTTGATGCTTGGATTGTTTCTGAGGATACATTTAGTAATTTAATTCAAAATTTCCAAGGAAGTTCACCTGAATTATTAGGATTTATTTGGGGATATGTTGGTAGTATGGTACTTGTTGTTATTTTACTAATGTTTATTACATACAAGATTATCTATGTAGCATTTATTATAATTGATCAAAAAGTAGGGGTTAAAGAAGCCTTTACTAAATCGTTTATATACACAAAGGGAAATTTCTTTAGAATAATTGGAATGAATTTATTCTTTATTGGATGGTATTTCTTATCTGTCCCAACTTGTGGTTTACTATTGTTTTATGTAATTCCTTATGAAACACTTTCAAGAACAAACTTATATCTTGAAATAAGAATTGAGAATGGTGATGCAACAGGTAGAGATTTTGATCAAGTAAGTAATACTGAAACGAAAGAAGAAGTCGATCCATTTGAGACTAGAGAGTATAATAAATATTAATAATTTCACCACACTTTAATTAGTGTGGTTTTCTTTTTGCATACAACAAGATTGCCTTTCTGCAAAGATTTGGTCTTTGCTATACTTGGTATTAGTTTTATAATGACTATGGAAAATGGAGGTAGTTATTATGACTAAAAAACTCTTTGCCTTTGATGTAGATGGAACATTACTTGATCATAAGTATAATGAAGTACCAGCAAGTGCTTTGGATACAATTGAACACCTTAAGAAACAAGGACATGTTGTTGGCGTAGCTACAGGACGTAATCAATCACAATTTCAAAAAGCTTTAAATCCTGAAGACTTTGATTTTGTTATTTATGTTAACGGTGGTTACTTAGAAATTGATGGTAAAAAGGTTTATGATATCCAGTTCTCACAGAAACAAAAAAATCACTTATGTGATTTGTTTGATGATTTAGATTTGAAATATGGGATAACAACTGAACATCATTTATATTCGCCACATCCAATGGCTGATAATGTTCAAAGAATTATTAAAGCATACCGAGTTATCACTCCGGAAAGGAAAAGTGATCTTAGAACTTTACCTGTTTACCAGTTTAGTTTATATGAAGGTGAAAATGCTCTTGAGGTTGTTAGTGAATTAGAAAAGAACTATTCAGTTCATTCACTTGGTGAATTTGCTTATGATATAACTATCCCTAAAATTAACAAAGGGATAATGTTAAAAGAAGTAGCTAAGATATTCAATATCGATATGAAAGATACTATTGCCTTTGGCGATGGTGACAATGATCGAGATCTTCTTAAAGAAGCAGGGATTGGTATTGCGATGGGTAATGCTGTTGAAAGTGCTAAGAAAGCTGCAGATAAATTAACAACTCCTTCTTATGAAAATGGAGTTTATAATGGAGTTAAGGAATTGGGATACATATAAAAAAAATCACACTATTAAAGTGTGATTTTTTATTAGTAAACGTGTGCGGTAGATAATTCTAGAATGTCAAATAATGATTCTACTCTAGCATCATCTCCATAGAAAGCTTTGTCCAAAGTTAATCGGAAATTAAAACCATCTGCTTTGTATTCAATAGATCTTTTTTTAGGACTATCTGTATATAGACTCAATTGTTGAGTAATACTAGAGAATGGTATTGTAAGTGATTTTAGACTACCCTCATTGATATACATAGCCGAAGTTGTAATTAGCATTCCCTTTTTACATGAACCCAGTACAGTTGTATCAACTAGAGCTATTACATCATCTCCATCATTGTATGAGAAGTTTTTAAATTTTGATATAAAATTGTCCATCATTTTTTGTGTAATTTGATTTTTGAAGTGAATAGAACTATCAGAATCATTACTTGGATTATGAATCAATACATGAGAAATTGCATTTTTTGGTGGTGTATTAAAACTTAAACCGTATTTCGCTCTGATTTTATCCAAATTACTAAAATCAAAATTAGATATTTCTTCTTGATATCTGTCATACCATATTTTAACCATATCATCTTCTCCAATTGCTTGGGCAAACGGAAAATACATTTCCATAATTTTACAAAGACCATTTAAGTATTTTGCCTTAATTCCTATTGGTAGATCGTACGTGTGTACTATTGACTTACCAAATTCGATGGCAAATCTTAAACTGTAGAATCTTCGGTTATCATCGGTTTCATCACTATCGTTTAAATAATAACATCTAGGATCATCAACGAGTTCATCATATATGTGTATAAACAAATCACTACATTCTTCGGTGCTACCGAAATCAATGTCCTTAAAATGGGTTTCTATGTCAAATAATAAATCAAGATAGATTTCGATTATTGAAAAGAAACTTTTACTAAAATCTACATCCTCAAATCTGTTGTCATGTTGGAAAGCTGCAAGCCACCTTAGTACGGAATGGAAGTAATGAATTAGTGGTTCACCTATTTCATTAATATGATTACCTACATTATAATCATTAAGGATTAAGAAATCTTTTGTGTGTTGTAATATTTCTTCGACATGACAATCAACGATTGGATCTGTAAATGTTGATTCATTAGCGTTATCAATCTCTATAGCTGATTTGATTGAAAGAATATTTGCCTCTATATCCATTGGAGATGAAACTAAAACATCGTTAGCAAGTTCAAAAGCTCGAGCATAGTTTCCTGATTTAAAATATTTTTTTCCTAAATTTACTTTTTCATTAGAATTGTTTTCAGTTTGTATTGGTTTTGACTGTCTAAGGATATTTTTATGTCCACATTCAACACAAAAAGCAAAATCTCTTTGACTGTCGATTTCAAAACTTTTCCCACATTTTTCACATTGCATAGTTAATCTTGCCATGTTTTAGCACCCCTTTATTTTTATTACAATTATATCATATATGTGTCAATATTCTTTTGCATTATTGCAATATACTATGATTCTAAAAAAATGATGTAGAAATATCACTAGTAATAGTATAATAAAGATAATTGAACTGACATTCAAAAACTAGGAGAAAACTATGAGTAGAACAAAAGAAGTAGAGCAATATGCTAGAGAAAAACTAATAACGGAAATTACAGCACATGACTTTGAGCATACTTTGAGAGTGCTAAAAATAGCAGTACAGATAAGTAAGAATATTGATTGTGATTTAGAAGTAGTTCAAGTTGCTTCGTTAACACATGATATCATCGATAAAAAAGTTGCAGATGATGTTGGAAAAGCTAAGAAAGAGTTATTATTTAAACTGTCTACAATAGGATATAAAGATGACTTTATAGAGGATGTTTTTGATATTATTGAGAACATGTCTTTCTCTTCTGGTAGGACTCCAAAATCGATAGAAGGAAAGATTGTCCAAGATGCCGATCGCATTGATGCGATTGGAGCTATCGCAATTGCAAGAACTTTTGCCTATGGCGGTTCTATGAATCGAAAAATATATGAAGAGGGAAATGATGAATGTAGTATTGCTCATTTCTATGATAAATTACTATTACTTAAAGATAGGTTGAATACAAAAGAAGCTAAAGAAATTGCAGAATCAAGACATAAATTTATGGTGGAATTTTCAACACAGTTTCATAAAGAATGGAAACTTGAGGACATTAAATAGTATATTATAAACATAGGATATAAAGAGGAGGATTTTATGAAACTAAAGGGAATTGATTTATGGAAGTTTATTGTTGTTGAAATATTTAATGTTTCAATTGTTATTTATCTAATACTGACTTTTAATATGGTGTCTTATATTGGTTTGATTATGTTATTCATTGTTACTTTAACAATTATAATTGCATATTATATCTATAGTCATCACGTTAGAATTGAACCAGTTAAATATGATTTCCCTCCATTGTTTTGGGATGGGTTTTGGTATCTATATAGTATTGGATTAATACTATCGATTATTGGGTCTGCATACTTATGGACATATAGTCCAATCCAAGCAAGAACATTTCTTATGAATACAATCAGCTCGTATACCATTATTGAAGAAACACCTTCTGTTTTTGGTAGCTCGGTTACTATAAAAGTAGATGGAGAATATTTACATATAGATAAGTATATAGGAGAAGAGTATTGTTATGTCGGTACTGACAGGTATCTTTATTGTGCCAGTAAGACTAATTCAGAATGGGAAACTGTTTTAATGGGTGATGAACAGATAGGAATTAGTGGGGGCTTTGAAGAACTATATAGTAACATTGATATGATAAACTGTGAGCATTCATTCGAGTCATCTATATGTGATATAGAGTATGAACCGACAATTATTATTCAATTTGAATATGATGGATATTACATTAGTAAGATTGAGGTCAAACGGAGACAAGATAAATCAATAGTTTATACTATAGGATTTAATTTTATTAATAATACAAGTGTTACATTCCCTGATGATTTATTAAATGAAGAACTACCTTTTTTCGACTAAAGTGGATTATTATTCGTAGTAAAATATGATTCAATAAGATATTAATCAAAATGCAATTGAACACCTCATTCAAAAAATAAGTGATATACTATTTTTGAATGAGGTGTTTTTATGAGCGATATAACAAGTAGAATAAATGAAGTAGAGAGTACTAAGAGAAAAAAAGATACTCATGCTATCTTTGAACTAATAAAAGAGAATGTCCCAGACGAACCAAGGTTATGGGAGGATACATGGATTGGATTTGGTGATTTTCATTATGTCAATAAGACTAATGAAGGTGACATGTGTATCCTTGGTTTAGTCGCAGCTAAAGCACATGTTACGATGTATTTTACTGTTGGAGGATTAGATCCTTATAAGTCTTACTTAGATAGACTTGGAAAATATAGAAGAGGTAAGACATGTCTTTATATATCTAACTTTGATAAGGTTGATAAAGTGGTATTAGGTGATTTAATTAAGACATATTATCAAGATGTTATAGATGGGAAAGCATCATATGGAGGATATAGATAGATATGGTAATAGCTAATGAGAAAGTATTATTTATAGTTTTTTGGATATCTTTGATGTTAATTTATTTATTAGGAGATGTACTAAGAATCTTTGCTGGTGATTTTGTTGGTGGTGAAATTGATGGTTCTCCTATGTCACAATCTATGTGGTTTATGGTGGCAGTTATTATGGTTATACCAATTGTTATGATTGTCTTAAACCTATTATTACCACTTCATTTTATGAAGTGGCCTAATATAGTAGTTGCTGTTGGATTTTTCTTATTCAATATAGCTGGTATTGCTGGGTATAAACCATATGATCAATTTCTACTTGTGATAAGTTTTGTAGTAAACTTTCTGACTGTGTATTATGCGTGGATGTTATAAGTGAAAAAGACCTGAGAAGGTCTTTTTTATTTAGAGTATAATCTTTAATGCTAATCATTTTAGATTTTTGGAAATACAATTTAGAATGAAAGCAACCCTTATTATATATATTATAAATAAGATAGAGTTACTGAGGAGGTACAACTCATCCCATATTTTTCTGCTAAATACTTATAGCTTTTCCCTTTGTTTATTTTCTTGCTTACTGTCTGTAATCTTTTCTCTTTACTGTACTTTACAAACTTTTGTCCTTTTTTTGCCATAAGAAAAACACCTCCATACTATTATTGTAGTATAAAGGTGTTTAAGTTCTTTTTTTAAAGTGTCCACTAAATGGGGTTCTCTTTATAAAGTCTTTTTTAATGAAATAACAAAATCTAATGGAATTCTATAGTAACTAATGAAGCACAAGGGTAATTGTACATTTTTGATTCACAAGAAACTACAAGTACAAAAAAATTACGTAATTATTAAGCTGATTTCATTATTAAATCCAGTTGTGTACTGTACTATCTGTCTGTTGATTCCATCAAAGTATTCGATAGTGAAACTATACTTTGTACCAAATATAGATTTGCTTTTCAAATAGATTACAATGTTTATATCTTCAAATTCGTTAGAATCTACTGAGATTGCAAAAAGTTTAGTCTTACTATATGGCTCGAGTACAGAGTCACATTTATTTTCAATTGCATATTCTAATATGCTTTTCGCTAAAACTAATATTTTTTCAGGATCCAAGCCTACTTCTACGTTCACATAATCTTCTGAGAATATTGTTGTTTCTTCAATACTTATTGTATCTAAATCAACATCATAACCGGTTGTATCTGTACACGCATTATTATCACTATTGTTGCAACTACTCATTGCAATACACATAACAATGAGTAAAAGCAAAGTATAAGTTTTCTTCATTTTTCCCTCCAATACTATCTATCATAAATGAAACCAAAATATTCAACATAGTTGTCTCTAATAAACACTTCTCCAAATTCAGCATTATCATATACTATAAAACCAGATCCCATATAATAATTACTAAAGTAACCAATTGCAACAAAAGTATGTGGTCCTCCAAAGGGAGTTAATGGGTCATTTATATTGTGTGTAACAAACAATACTGCAGGATTTCCTTTTGATATTAATTGCTGAAAATCACTATACTCGTTTACAGTTTCTGGTATAGGATTCATATGTGTATCATAGTCATTGATTACAGAGAACATTGCGTCATACTGAGAATAACTAGTCTGATTAAGAAAATAAGTTAAACCATGAGAGAACTCTACAGGTGAAGTTCCATCTTCTGATAGAAATCCTTTGTCAGTACCAATATCATCTGCTAATGCATTAATCAAGTTTCTCTACCATAATATATTCTTCTGATTTTGCCTCTATCGTTGTTGAAGTTGTAATCATGAAGAATAACAGAAAAATAATAGCTGATTTACGCATAAAAAAAATCCCCTTTTCTGTATTAATTGGAGATGGGTGCCCTATCCCCTTACTTAAGAAGTATCTCACGTTGATTCATCATTGTCAACGCATGAAATGATAATGTTAAGCTTCAAATAAATGTTTTATTCATTAATAACTTTTTCTAATATAGTAAGCTTAAATTGGTTTCTTGAGGTAATAATATAAATATATGCTAGGAGGTAGATTTGATTATGTATCAACAAGTTTGGAACGAAATGTATGATGATAGATGTGAAGTTTTCAAAAGCAAAAGTGCTTTTTTATTAGTAAGTAAATGCAATAGTAGTGTAATTCCTCTGACAAATGATCAATTTAACGATAGAAGACTGTTGAATGAGTTATGTGCTCATAAGAATATGAGGTTAAGGGTTGAAAAACCTAGTAAGCAAATACATAAGACAATTTATATTATATATTGGAAGAGATACTTGCCCTTATTGTCAAACATATGTGCCTAATCTTATGGAAGTAGCACTCAATCAAGACATTATGGAGATATATCATGTTGATACAGCAGATCTAGCTAATCGAGATTTTGTGAGTGATGAAGGGATTAGTTCTACACCTACAACTTATATCATTAAAGATGGGGTTATAGTAGAGACTTTTGTAGGACATAGGACTGTGGTGTTCTTAGAAACAGTGATTATTGATTACCTAAGTTAGAATTGAATTATTGTTTATTAAATATGTAGTTGCAACTAATAGATATAAAAAAAAGCCATTTGGCTTTTTTTTAATTTAGGAAATCATATTGGGTATTTAATATATTTTGAATGTAGTATTCATCTGTATCTCTTATTAACATGCTAATTATCTTTTTATGATATTCCTCATCTGAGTACTTAGTTAATACTGTGTTAATGTATTTTCTACAATAATAATCCTTTTCAGGTAGATTCAATCTTAGACATGATAAGAAACTATAATAGAATAATCTATCTAATTCTCTTAAAGAGTCATTAGCAATACAAAATCTAATTCCTCTTTTTGAAACGCCTAAACTGTATTCAAAATTATCATTGAGACCATTTAGATATGCGACATGACTAAACATACTTGGAAGGACGTTTTTGTGATTAGAAGAACTAAGATTCAAATTAGGGGAGGATAAGAATTTTGTTAGGAAATTGAGTGCGGTAACTTCTTTTATCTCATTTTCCAATTCTGCGATTGCTGCAATCGATAATGTTTCTTGAATAGTAAAGGTCATTTTATCGAGACATTTTGGGTAATTAATTAGATTTGAGTACCTATTTAGTGCTTCAGCTTTAACAATTTGATTTGTTTTATAATTGTATCTGATTATACAGTAATCATATAGTAATTGAGCGTTATAATTGATGAAGTTCTTTTTATCAAAAATAATTAGTAGCTTTCTAGCATTCTCATATTGATTATTAGTAAGGTGATTGTATATCTTTGATATCTGTATGTACTCCTCATAATCATTTCTATTAAAAGAACTGTAAAAATCATTTGGAGTAAGCTTTAGTTTTTTACAGAACCCATTTATCATTTTCTGGGACATAACTCTTTTACCACTAATATACATTCTATAAGTTCTTGGCTCACAAACATCTTCACAGAAATCTTTAGTCTTGATACCATAATCTTCTCGTAAATTATCTAAGAAGTATGCATATTTTAGAAATAAATCATTCATTTAATATCATCCTTTTCGAAAGGAACGTTTGTTCCTATTTTTTCACTTCACTCAAATATATTATGTATGTAAATAATTTGAGGAGGAGTAAAGTGAAAAAAGCAATTAAGTTATTCTTATTTGGTTTTGTTATGTTAGGTCTTGTGATTGGAATTAGTGGGCAAAGAAGTGTTGAAGCTGAATGGTGTGAACTTCCACCACAAGGAGAACCTATACCTACTAGTTGCACAAACTTACCATAATTATAACACATAAGAATACCCAAAAAGATAAAATGTAGATTTATATCTACCTTTTGTCGTATATACTCCTCAGTATAACTTAATTGGGTTTTTACACTAGTTGTGATGGTTTGGCAAAAGGCATATATTAGGTAAGGTTTTTCTTCTTGGGAATACGATACTATGAGGTGTATCACAAATGAAATGCAGCTAGCATAATGTCGATTATTAAATATACTATCAGACCGACAATGTCGGTCTTTTCTTAAGCAAATGCAAATAATATAAATGTATATGTTATAATGAGGATGGTGATTTTATGAAGCATATAGAAGTAGTTGCAGGAGTAATAATTAATAAAGACAATAAGATACTTTGTTGTCAACGTAAAAACAAAGGGGAACTAGCATTAAAATGGGAGTTTCCTGGAGGAAAAATTGAACAAGGTGAAACACATAATGAAGCTTTAATTAGAGAGTTGAACGAAGAACTAGAAATAGATGTAGTGATTATTCGACATCTTATTACTGTTAAACACCAGTACAATTTATTTCACTTAACGATGCATTGCTATTTGATTGAAGAGTATAGTGGAAATTTAGTATTGAATGAGCACGAGGATTTTAAATGGTTAGATAAAATGGAACTGTATCAATTAGAATGGGCGGAAGCTGATATACCAATAGTGAAAAAGCTAGAGGTGCTATAAAAGGGGAGATTGATATGACTCAAGAAGAGATATTGTTAGAATTAATTATTAGTTACTTATATGAGAAGGATTATATAAAACTGAGTGATATTCAAGAATACATATTGAATAGCGATATTGGTAAAAATGTATTTATGAATTATACTCAATATGAGAGTAAGACATCAAAGATAAATAAGACGATTTTTAATCATTCTAAAGATAGAGAATTATCTTCTCATTCCGGTGTAGTCTATTTTGAATCAAGGTATAGTAAATCAACATTACATCAGGAGTTTAGATTAGTAAGAAAACACAGTAAAAGATCTCATAACTATTTTATTGTTTTCCAAGGGAAGACATATAAGGAAGAATTTAGTGAAGGGATTTTATGGGCACCCATAAAAGGAAAAGATGGAAGTAAAGCTTTATTTCACTGGGAAACATTAACCAACTGTAAACCAGGAGACATTGTGTATAGTATTGTAGGGAACAAATTGAAAGCAAGAGGTACTATAGAAGATAAGGCAATAATCTCTCCTAATCCATTTGACAATGATTTGTGGGTAAGAGATGGTTGGCTTGTTAATGTAGATTACTATTTTATTGAGGATGGTATTAAAATAAAAGAATACATCAATGAAATTAGACCGATGCTTCCTAAAAAGTATAGTCCTTTTAATCACAAAACAGGAAACGGTAATGTTGGGTATTTATATGAGATCGGTTCTGATTTAGGAGAGTATTTAAACCAGTTTATTGGCAATGAATATAAAACCGATGTAATGAAACAAGTGTTTGAAGTCACTAAAGATGAAGAACAGATGATTGAATTAGTAATGGAGGAAGAAGGATTAGATGAAGCAGAATTAATAATCCTTGAACAAAAACCCCCATTAAAATCAAACAAACCTAAATCTAGAAGAAAAAAAGTCCATTATAAAAAAACAGACTTCTTGAAAAAAGCAGAACGAGATATCAAGAAAGGTCTAGCTGCAGAAAAACTAGTTGAAGCTTATGAGAAAAATTACCTTATTATGCGAGGAAGAAAAGATCTCGCAGATAAGATAAAATGGGTTGCTAAAGAGGCAGATAGTTATGGTTATGATATTTTATCATTTGATGAGTTTGGTGTTGAAAAGTATATTGAGGTTAAAGGGACAACATTAGGAATCAATAATCCTTTTGATGTGAGTCGAAATGAAGTTGAGACCTCAATTCAAAAGAAAGACAATTATTGGGTATATAGAGTGTATAATTTAGATACAAGTAAACCATTGTTTTATAAACTTCAAGGTTCACTTGAAGAAGTATTAGAATTAGAGCCTAGTTCATATAAAGCGTATATCAAGGATTAGTGTTGTAATAAACAAACGAATATGAGCTACAAGAAATATAGGTGAAAAGAAATGTCAGAAGAAAATAAAGTACACAAAAGACGTAAAAGGTATAGTGGTAAATACCCTAAATCTTTTAAAGAGAAATATAAAGAACTAAATCCAGAAAAGTATGGAGATACTATTAGTCACGTTATCCAAAAGGGAAGCACACCAGCAGGTATGCATATTTCAATAATGGTAAAAGAAATATTAGAATTTCTAGATATAAAGCCAGGACAAATAGGACTTGATGCTACTCTTGGTTATGGTGGGCATACTAAAGAAATGCTTAAGTGTTTAGAAGGTGAAGGTCATATCTACGCTTTGGACATAGATCCAGTAGAATTACCCAAAACAAAAGCAAGGTTAGAAAAACTAGGCTTTGGTGAGGATATCCTTACTATTGAACAACTAAACTTTTCTGATATTGATTTGCTATTTGAAGAACCAAATCAGGTGAACTTTGTTCTAGCTGATTTAGGTGTATCATCAATGCAAATAGATAACCCAGATCGCGGGTTCTCATTTAAAACAGAAGGACCTCTTGATCTAAGAATGAATCCTAACGAAGGTATTAGCGCAGCTAATAGACTTCTTAGAATTACCCAACCTGAACTTGAAGGTATGCTAATAGAGAATGCTGATGAACCATATGCTAAAGAGATATCAAAAGCAATAGTATCAGAAATAAGAAAAGGAACATTGATTGATACTACAATGAAACTTAGAGAAGTTATTACTGATGCATTAGAGTTTATTCCTCAAAGTACTAGAGAACATGATATTAAAAAATCATGTCAACGTTCTTTCCAAGCATTAAGAATTGATGTTAATCAAGAGTTTCATGCAATCTATGATTTCTTAGAGAAACTTCCAGATATATTAGCACCTGGTGGTAGAGTTGTAGTTCTATCTTTCCACTCAGGAGAAGATAGACTTGTAAAAAAATCATTTAAAAGGTTATTAAAACAAGGAGTATATAAAGAAATATCTCCAGAAATTATAAGACCATCTCAAGAAGAATGTAATATTAATAGAAGAGCTAAGTCTACTAAGATGAGATGGGCAATAAAGAGTTAATAAGATAAATGTATATATTTTTAAGAGGTGATTACATATGAATGAAATGGAAGAAGTACTAGAACTATTAAAGAAGTTTCGGAAGGATAGAAATTGGGAACAATTTCATACATCAGAAAATCTAGCTAAAAGTATAACTATTGAGGCTAGTGAACTATTAGAAAATTATCAGTGGGGAAATGAAAATGCTGATATGAATAATGTAAAAGAAGAAGTAGCTGATATATTTGGTTATCTATTACTATTTTGTGATGGACTTGATATAGATTTAATAGAAGAAACGAAAAAGAAGATAGTTAAGAATAGTGAAAAATACCCAGTGGAGAAAGCGTACGGAAATTCAAAAAAATATAATAAACTATAATATGATGAATGGAGTGTTTCTATGAAGAGATTATTTGGAATAGTATTATTGATGTTACCTGTATTTGTATTATTTTTAGGTTACTTTGCTGACTTTCAGTTTTTGGTATTAGCTTTAATTGTAATAGGAACATATCTAGTAGGAGTATTCTTTGGTCATTTATCATTCTTGATATTTGAGAAATGGTCCAATAAGTATTCTTATTGGTACATTGCTTTATTTCTGGTGTTTATCCTTTCACCACTAAGCACATTGTTAGGACTAAATCAAGATCCTGAAATATCACTTTATTATATATTTATTAGTGTTGTGTTTACGATGATTGCATTTATCATTACGGGATATTACCTCTTTAGAATAGACAATAAACTATATAAGAATTAGAAAACACAAAATCAGTAAGACTAAAGGATGATTGATTACAATATATCTTTATAGTATTACTGAATCATGCTACAATGAAAGCACAAACTACCTTATAGGAGGTGTTGATAATATGTCAAACAGTATGAAAATAAAGAAACATAAAACTAAAGAAAAAGATCTTGAAAAAAGTAAAGAGATTGGTGAATCTAAAAATAGTGCTAAGTTCTTAAAAAACAAACGTGAAAAAGGAACTATCGCAAGTAATTTTTCAGGTAAATCTTCAAAAGAATTTTCAAGAAAGAAAACATAAAAACCAGGAATTTTATATTCCTGGTTTTTTATTTGCTTGATTTTAAGTTATCTACAAACAGTAATATATCTACTGAATGCATTAGACTTCTTGATTCTACAAGTATCAAGAATTTCTAGTCCTAAGTCTATCATTATGTCACTCATATCTTCCATAGTGACAATAACAGATTTATCAGATATCTCTTTTGTTTTCTTGATTAAGGCAATTTGCTCTTCTCTAGTAATTAGAGAGAATTGTCCATAAGGTAAATCTAGGATAGCCACATCAAAATGCTTTTCAGTTTTAAGCATATCTGTTTTTGTTACATCTGGTTCAAAAGCAAAGTGTTTCAAATTGATATTACAATGTTGTTTTACTAATGGACTAATCTCATAACCAGTAATATCAATGCCTAATGTTCGACCTTCGATTAAGACGGTACCAATACCACAACAAGGATCGATAAGTTTTAAATCATAGTTCTTATTAACTGCGATATTAATTAATGCTTTAGCTAGTTTAACATCTAATGCTCTTGAGTAATTAAATGGCTTCTCTCTTCTTTGTAACCAAAGATTAGAATTAGACTCTACTATTCCAAAAATCCATTCATCGTTTATTCTCGTTAGAATTAGATTAACATCAGGGTCCTTTATCGCAAAGTCACCTTCAATTACCGAACCAAGAATTCTCATTGATTCTAATCTTTCTTGATAAGGTACGTCTTGTATCTTAGTATATGTGATTTTGTAGTTATCAAAGGTTAACTGATCTTCAATGATTTGCCTCTCAATATTTTTAATGTCTCTATCACTATAAATTATAGTGACTTTTCCTTTAATAAAAGTACTAATAGAAACATCAACATTATCACTTGTTAAGTGATAATTGTTATTGGTAGTTTTACCAAAGATATATCTCATTTCCATAGTACATAGTTCTTCAAACTCTCTACGATAAGAAATTAAGTATAAGTAAGTATGATTTAATTCTTTCATATAACATCACCTTTTTTAAAATGGGAACAATAGTTCCTATTTTTTTTATTGTATCTCCTTTATTATATTGACAAGAAGGAGGAGTATAAGTGAAAAAATTGTAAAATTATTCTTTGTGTTCTTACTAATATTTACAATTGCGTTTAGTTCAACAAAATCTGTAAGCGCAGAATATTGTAGTGATCATAATTGTGAACTTATGACTCCACAAGTTTGCGTAACCTAAATATTATAACACATGAAAAATAACCTAGATATAGATAAAAGTAGATTTTACAATCTAACTTTTATCCATTAAAAATTCACTTATAAAAGAATATATGAGTTTATCAGATCTTTATTATCTAGAAGTAGAAGGCATAGCTAATACTATTACTAGTTATACTGTCAATAACTTCATAAAAGCCTACACTAAACAACTATTAAGTTTGGATCCTAAAAAGGATCTTGAAAGAATAAAAGTTATATTAGAAAGACTAATTGTTTGGTATGAAAACAACATGTCTTTAATACAACATAGTAAATTTGTTTCAAACAAAGAAGAGCATCAAAAGAGTTATAGTTTATTAATCGAGTTAAAAGGGAAACTTGATAAATAATATATACGGATTAAGGAAGAGATAAAGCTTTATGATAAAGCCAGTGCTAAAGGGGGTACTGGCTTTGTTAGAGCAATTATTTTAAGGAGGAAACATGACAAAAGTGCAAGAAAGAAATATGGCAAAAATATTAAATAAAAAATCAGCAACTATGATAGGAACAATCTTTAATTTGATTGGTTTACTACAAATGTTTATGGGTGCATTTATGCTATTTGGTAGTATTAGTATTTTTAATGCAGAACAGTTTCCAGAGTTGTATTACCTGATTGGAGATTCAGCTCAATATTTGTCTTTTGGCATATCGGCAGTAATTATGTTTTATGGACTACTATTTTTGTCTGTAGCAGCGATTTTAAATAAATCTAGACAAAGTCACTATTACTTACAGTTGTTAGTGAGAGAAGATTATAAAAGAACAGTTAATGGAAATTGAAAATATATTAAGAAATAGTTATTGCTTATTAGTTAAGTTTGCTAGCAAACTTAATCAATAATACATGCGGATTAAGGTATATAAATAGTTTCATAATAAAACCAGTACGAAGGGGGTACTGGTTTTATTTTTTCATTATGTATTAGTCTACTAAATCATTCCTTGACAACGCTTTCATCATTCAAGTATAATTTTTACATAATATTGGGAGGTATGTACATGAATACAAGCATTTATTTAATCTTGGGGTTTATTATTGCATTATCAGCATTGGTTTATGCTGGATACTTGTATCGAAAGGTTTTATCTTATGATGAGGGTGATGACAAAGTCAAAGAAATCAGCTCTTACATTAAGGAAGGTGCAAAGGCCTTCTTGCGTAGTGAATACAAAGTTATATATACTTATATAGCTATCGCTACAACAGTTATTTTTATTGGTTTCTATTTAGGTTATGATAGTTTATCTGGATTAACATCTAATAGTAACTCGAACATTGTTGTTGAGCAAACTGAAAATTCAGCTTTATTCTTTGGTATTGGTACAGCACTAGCATTTCTACTTGGTTCTTTCTTTAGTTTAGCAGCTGGGTATATAGGAATGAAAAGTGCAACTAACGCTAACTCTAGAACAGCTACAGCTGCTAAAGATAGCGGAATTATTAAAGCCTTAGACGTTGCCTTTAAAGGTGGTAGTGTTATGGGTATGGGTGTTGTTGGATTTGGTTTATTAGGATTACTAATAGTAATAACCGTATCTATCATTATGGGTGTTGATGCTTATGAGGCAATCACTTATGCTGCAGGATACAGTTTAGGAGCTTCATCTATTGCCTTGTTCGGACGTGTTGGTGGGGGTATATTTACCAAAGCTGCCGATGTAGCTGCCGATTTAGTTGGTAAAGTAGAAGCAGGAATACCTGAAGATGATCCACGTAATCCAGCCGTTATCGCAGATAACGTTGGGGATAACGTAGGAGACGTTGCTGGTATGGGTAGTGACTTATTAGAATCATACGTATCAAGTATTATCGGAGCTTCTACAATGGCTGCACTTGTTTTCTCAGCTGCAGAACGAATGAACGGTATTATGTTTGTTTTAGTTGTTGCATTTGCTGGAGTATTTTCTTCGATTATCGGATCTTTCTTTGTAAGAGGTAAAGAAGGAATATCTCCGTTTAAAACATTAAAACTTGGAACTTATGTAAGTGGAGCATTATTTATTGTTCTCACATTAATTATTAATATATTATTCTTAGATACATTTGGTTCAACACTATTTACAGACCATAATGATATCTTTATGAATGTTAGAGAATTAGCATTTGGTTTAGCACCATTTGTTAGTATAATTATCGGTTTATCTGTGGGTATCTTAATCGGATTAGTTTCTGAATATTATACAGCAGCAGAATATAAACATGTTAAAGGGATTGCTGAGCAATCACAAACAGGACATGCAACTAATATTATCGCTGGTATCTCAACAGGTATGGAATCTACATTAGTTCCTGTCTTAATCTTAGCAGCAGGAATTATTGGTTCATTCTTAGTTGGTGGATTACTAGGTGTAGGTTTAGCTGCTGTTGGTATGTTATCAACTGCAGGTATAACTATTTCAGTTGATGCTTATGGTCCTATCGCTGATAACGCTGGTGGTATTGCTGAGATGAGTGGTTTAGATAAATCAGTAAGAGCAATTACTGATAAATTAGACTCAGTAGGTAATACAACAGCTGCAATTGAAAAAGGATTCGCAATTGGTTCAGCTGCGATGACTTCAATTGCATTATTCAGTGCTTTCATTAGAAAAGCAGGAGTAACCGGGATTGATATTGCGAAACCGGAAGTTATGGCTGGTTTAATTATTGGAGCTATGTTGGCATTCTTCTTCTCATCATTAGTTATCAAATCAGTTGGTAAAGCTGCAAACAAAATGATTAATGAAGTAAGAAGACAATTTAAAGAAATGCCTGGTATCTTAGAATATAAAGTGAAACCAGATTATGCAAAATGTGTTACAATTTCTACTAACGCTGCTTTAAAAGAAATGATCTTACCAGCAGTTCTAGCTATAGCAACTCCATTAACAGTTGGATTTGTCTTTGGTTCAGAAGTGCTTGGTGGTATGTTAGCAGGAACATTAGCGACAGGTATCATGCTTGCAATCTTTATGGCAAACGCAGGTGGAGCTTGGGATAACGCTAAAAAGCTAATTGAAACAGGTGAATACGGTGGTAAAGGTTCTGATGCTCATAAAGCATCAGTAACTGGAGATACTGTCGGAGATCCATTCAAAGATACAGCAGGTCCATCAATTGATATCTTAATCAAATTGATGACAACTATTTCATTAGTATTTGCTGCAGCATTTGGAATGGGTATCATTTAATTAAATAAACACAAATAAAAAGAACAACTTTACAAAGTTGTTCTTTTTTTATTATCTACTAAATATCCTATAAACAAGATTAATCCAGTCGCAATAAAGAAGTATATGAATAAATCTTTTTGAATTGCTGAGTAAACTATAAACGATGAACCGAGAATGGCAAATGAAGGAATAACGAATCTTTTAAAGATATTTAAATCTTTGAATGTTCTCATTAACCAAATGTATATAGATATATACACTGTATATAATAAGGCAATGGGTAATTCAGAAGTATCTAGAAAGTTGCCTTCTCCGAACCAACCATGGAAATTACCATACCAAACAAGGAGCCATAATGTTGAAATTATTAATCCAAACACAGCACTTCGTCTTGGTGAGTTGTGTTTATCTTCAACTTCAACAAAGAATTCTGGTTTTGGTCCTCTACCACGATAAGCAAGCGAATACATCCCTCTTGATAATCCCATTGTTAGACCATTAAGAGTTCCTAAACATGAGATTATAACAAACACAATTAAAATGCTACCAGCAAAACTACCAAATAGTTTTGTTACTGCTAGACTTACTGCGTGATCTCCTTGTTCTAAGAAGACACTATTTTCAATCACACCAGATAATCCTAAGTAATAGAATAAGTATATCCCAACGACAATTAAACTACCAAAGAATAAAGCTTTTGGTAAATCTCTTTTAGGATTCTTAAGTTCTTTATTAATAGTTGTAGCTATAACCCAACCTTCATAAGCGAAAGCAGTAGATAAAACTGCAAGTCCTAAACCAGTCCCTTGACTTACTGTCGTGCTAACTGTGGTAAAGTTATCAATGGTTGTACCATTGATTAATCCACCAATTATTCCTACAACACCTACTAATACTAAAGGAATAAGTTTGAATGCAGTAGTTCCAACTTGGAACTTACCTGCAAGAATTGGTGATATATAGTTAATAAAGAATATACTAATCAAATAAAATCCAGCTAAATACCAAATGGCTGTACCTTCTAAACCAAGTAACCCATCAGTATAAAGAGCAGCTACCCAAGCTAAAATACCACTTAGTGTAGGATAGTAAATAACTGTTTGAAACCAACCGACTAAATAACCAGCAGTTTCTCCGTAAGCGGCCTCTACATAATCGACTAAACCATTAACTTTAGAGACACGACCAGCAATTAGACTAAAAGTGTATCCCCCTAAAATCATGATAACTCCCCCGATTAACCAAGCTAAAATAGCTAATCCCAAATTTCCATTTGTCTTTGCAAGGACATCATCAGCTTTAAAGAACACTCCACTACCAATAGTTATACCAACAACCATTGATATTGCAGTTAAAAGACCGTACTTAGGTTTTAGTTCTTTCATGTAAATCACCTCTTTATTTTTAAGTAGTATATAAAAAAAATAGTTAGTTAGCAAAGTTTTAGTGAATGAAAATGTTTTCAGGCAAATCAATTGAACGAAGTGATATTATTATATTCATCTCATAAAAAAAAGGTTGCGTTCGCAACCTTTTAAATGTGAAATGTTTTCTGTAAAACTTCTTTTAATATCTTTGGATAGAACACTACCATAAATATTAATATTGATATTCCTTGAGCTATTGTAAAAATAGGAAGGATTACATTACCACTTAATCCTGTGTAATAAGCAATTAAGGGAACTGATGAGAATAAGACAAGTAGTAATAAACTAAGAGCATATTCTTTGAAGTCTCTATTTCTTATTAACATGATTAAGGATACTGCAAAGTTATTTGTCATAATTAACGAAGGGAGGATTATATCAACACTCCATAATGTTTGTCTATCAGTAAAGATATTAATGAAGAGTAGAAGTAAGAATAAAGTTATACCGGTAACAGTAACTCGCTTCATTGCATTTATTCTTGAAAGGATACTATATCTAAGTAAAAAGAAGATATATATAATTGCACCAATTGGAATTAAACTCCAAAATCCGTATTTCATAGTTGCAAGATTAACAACACCTAAAACGATAATTGAAATAGCACCAATGAATAAGAAGATATTATATGTTTTCTTAGGAATATGATCTACATGTTCTTTAACTGCATATAGTTCTTCAAACTTTGGATCAACTTCACCTGTTAATGTCTGATGACATAAAGGACAATATGTATAATGAGTAGCTATTGTGATTTTACACTTATTACATTCTTTCATAAGTTTTCCTCCATATAGTTACTCTCAATCTCAGCATCTAAACCTAATGAAGTAAAGTGTCTAACAAATTCCTTATGGACACTTGTTTCCATAATATTACTATTAAAGGAAACTTTGAACTTATCACCAAAAGCAATAACCCCAACATTGATATGGTTGTTTCTGCTAGCTCCAACCATAAATGCCATATCATGAATATATGGTTCCATTGAAGCTGGGAACTTAACTAACCCAACATTACTTAAACTCATTGTATGGAGTTTACTACCTAACATTGAATAACCTATCTTTAAAACATACTTCTTAAGAATACTAGGAATAATTCTTACTAAGATGTTCTTCTCATATGATACATACTCACTCATGATTCTTGTGAGTTCTTCTTTAGTTGTTTTCTCTTTAATCTCTTTCTTAGTTATTTCTAAGATATCATCAAAAGTAACATCATCATGCGGTGTAGGTACTTCGACACTGATGATGTTAACGAAGTTACGCATTGTATCTGAAGGGAACCTTGTTCTTAAGTTTACAGGTAAACCGATCTTAATCGGGTGTTGATTACCTTTTACTTGAGTTTTATATTGAACTTGTGTTTTATAGATAGCCTCAGTCATAGCTGCTACAATATATTCTGTTATAGTAGCGTTTTTTTCTTTCCCTAAGGCTTTTACTTCTTTTGTAGATAAGATTAAGGAAATAACTTTTAGTTCGTTCTCTGTGGTCTCTGTACCCGCTATACGGAATGCCTTGCCTTCCTTAGCTCTTTTATTATTAGCGTTAGAATAATACTTCTTACTTGAATCTTCTGATTCATGAGTTAAAGCTTTTTCTTTTGTTGTTCTTATGATGTTATCAGGAGTAACATCATAACCTTTAAGTTTTAAATACTCATAAGTAAGTGATTTAACAAATTCACTTAAACCAGTTCCATCTGTTAAAGTATGAAAGGTTTCAACAGCAATAGTGTTTTTACGGTACAATACTCTAAACAAATAATCATTCTGTTTAGGGAAATCCATTAAACCAACAACTTTATATGTCATCTTTTGAACATAAAATGGTTTATCATTAGTATCTAGGTAAACCCAGAATAAACCTCTTTTTAATTTAACTTTAAACATCGGATATCTTTCTAATAAGTTATTAACTGCGATCTGTAAGATATCTGATTCTATTTTTTCTTTTAATGCGATCTGTATTCTAAAGACATGAGGTTCTCTTTTACCATATACCTCAGGAAATATTTTTGCTTGATTGTCTAAACGATACCATTTACTATGTCGATCATTCATTGTCTACACCTCGGTCATTTGTATCTTGAATTTATTATACATTAAAATTACTATATTTGATAGAGTAATTTTATTATTTATCGTCTTTAATAGTTGATTGTATGAACGAAATTCGTTATTATAGGATTAAAGGAAGAGGTGGCATTATGAGTAAAAAACTTATTGGAATGGTTGTATTAGCTATTGTTTTTGTCTTGCGTTCACGAGTAATGGGGTTTAGTGATGAAGGAATATTTATGCAAATTCTATCAATTGGAGGTATTTATTTAGTAGGTTATGGACTAAGTGAAATATCTTATAAAATATATTATGCTAAACCAAATATTTTTAGTTATTGGATAATTTTTAGCTTGTTAATAGTAGGTTCGTTTTTCGCCTATGGATATTCGTTAGGATTAGCACTTGAAGAAGGATATCGTTTGTTATTCTATGCTATTGAATGCTTCCTTTGTGCTATATCGATTATTGGTTATTACTTCTTAAGATATAAAGAAAAAATAGAGAATCTAGTTTAAATAGAAAAAAACCACAACTAAATAGTTGTGGTTTTAATTTTTAATTTTTAATTTTTAATTTAAATTAGTCTAAGATTGTATCCATATCGCTAACTTTACGAGTACCTTCATACCCTAAGAAAGTAATTGGTGAATATGCAGAATGTGAATAGATATCAAAGATATCAACATTTGCAGGATCATTAATTAAATTCATGAATGCGATTTGTAATGCTTCAGCTAATTTAACATTGATATGTGCAGCAACTTGAATACCATCATTTGCGATAGGATCACTTACAGCAATAACATCAGTTAAAGCGAAGATATCTCCATCAGTAAATGCGTTATGCATACGAGCATCACCATATAATGCAGCGATGTCACAAGTTTCAGCTTCGATACGTTGTACTGAGTTACCATAACCACCAGCATCAACAGCATTAGGCATATCAGCGATTGATTTACTAAATTGTTCATTTAACCATAAGTTAGGATAAATGTAAGAAGCACTTGATGTAGAACCACCTGTACAGAATGCAGCGTTTTCTAGATCAGCCCAAGTTAATTCTCCACCATCATTAATGATTGCAGCTAATTCTCTACCTTTTGCAGATTGTCCAGCAATAATAATTGAACGGTAAGTAGTAGCATCTTTAGAACCATCAATAGTTTGTGTTGGTAAACCATCATTCCAGTCAGCAGCAATTACAGAGTTTTTATTTAAACTATCTCTTGCAGCAGCTAAGATAGGTACTAATGCATCTTGATAAGTTACATAAGTTCCACCTGGTAAGAATACAACATCAGCAGTACCAGCACGAGCAGCTTCAGCAGCAGCAGCGTAGTTAGCACTTACAGTGATATTGATTTCTTCAAAGTTATATCCTAAATCGTTTAATTCAGTTTTTAATTGTGCAGCTAATGGAGCAGTAACAGCTAAAATGTCTACTGCGTCACGTGACGGTACGAATACAACATTTAATTCAGTTTTTTCCCCTTCACCACATGCAGTTAAAGCAAAAATTGATACAAATAGTAATGCGAATGCAAATAATTTTTTCAAAATCTTCCTCCTATTGAGCTATCTCTTCAGTACTAGGGGCTCAATCCCAATAGACCTTTTGATAGGTTTCGAATTAGTAAAAGAAAATACTACATATTTAATTATATAAGAAATATGTCTGTTTGACAATGAAATATAAGTATGAAAATCATTTTCATTTCCGCTTTACAAAGCGGTCAAAGAAAAAAGTCTTAGAATTTCTAAGACTTTTTTTGATTATGCTAATTTACCTCTAATAAAATTACTGAAGAATTCGATTATTAATACCATTACAGCTAACCCAATTAAGTATGCACTTGCATCACTAAATCGACCGGCACTAATCGCATTTAATAAAGGTCCACCAATCCCACCTGCACCTACTAAACCTAGTACTGCAGCGTTTTTAACGTTAATTTCAAAACGGTAGATTGCAGTTGACAAGAACTGCGCAGTCAACTGTGGAATTATTCCGAATCTTATTTTTTGGAACGTTGTACAACCAGTTGCGTCCATTGCATCAAGTACATTATGGTTAATACCTTCAACAGCTTCAACATATAACTTGGTCATCATCCCAATTGATGTAATTCCCATTGTTAATACTCCAGCAAATGGTCCTAATCCTGTTACTCTGATGATTGCAACACCAATTACGAAAGCAGGGAATACTCTGATACCTGTTATTCCCCCTTGGAAGAATAGGTTAATTGCTTTAGGCATAATATTTCTAGCAGCTAAGAAGGCAACAGGTATTGCCAAGATAGCTCCGAATATTGTTCCAAGGAAAGCAATAGCGATTGTTTCTAAACCTAAAACTTGAACACTATAAGCATTATCTCCAAATAGAATCGTTTTGTTAGGTGTAAAGAAACTTTGAACTAAACGAACTGCTACTGTAATACCTTTTTCATTTAAACCAACATATGAAATACCAAAGATACTCCATAATACTAATAAAGATACAATAATAATACTTGCTATTTTTGTTTTACTTAAACGAGGATATGCATACAATGCATTCAATACTTGATCAGATGGGTTGTTCATTATGCCAACCTCCTTCTGATTGCCTTACTGATTGCTTCAATTGATAGTACGGCAAAGAATACAGCAAGCATGATAATACCTGCTTTTTCATATTGGTCTGATTGAAGAGTTGCTTTTAAGATAACCCCAATTCCTCCAGCACCAACATATCCTAAGATAGTTGAATGTCGCACATTGATATCGAAACAATATAAAGTATAAGAGAAGTACACGGGTAGTATCTCAGGCATTATCGCAGTTGTAAATGCTTTGCCTTTTGTTACTCCGGTACTTTCAATAGCTTCAAAAGCTCCTAAATCTAATGTTTCAATATACTCATATAACATTTTAGTTAAAATACTAAACGTGAATATTGCAATAGCGATAGTACCAACAAAAGCACCACTACCTGCTAAGAATATTAATGATATGATTTGGGCATATACAAGCATTGGAAATGTTCTAACTAAAGATAATGCTGCTTTAGCAATATTAATAAAGAATAATCCAAATCTTGAATTTTTATGAATATTAGAACTAATAAAGTATGCTACTGGTAATGAAAATATAGAACCAATAAATGTACCTAATAAAGCCATTCTAACAGTTTCAATGATTTTTGGGAGAACTACTTCCCAGTATGCAAATTCTGGTAACCAGAATTGCAGTCCGTCAAACATACCACTAAAGATTCTAAAAATAAACTCAAAGATATTTGTAAAGTTTCTGATAAGTTGAACAATATCAAAATTTGTAATATCTAAGAAATAATAAATAACTACTAATAGAATAATAGAAACGTAAATCTTTGCAGATCTTGGTGGATCTACAGTTGTACCATTTTCTAATGTTACAGTCTTTGGTTTTGGAAGAACCTTATCGAAAAAAGCTTTTAATTTACTGAAGAAGTTTTTAATATGTTTCATACTTATTCACCGATATAATCATCATCGGTTAATTTTCTTCCATAAACATGAACCAATACTGCTTCATTAACTTTATCAACAGGACCATCAAACACAATTAAACCATCTTTAATTCCTATAACACGTTTTGCATATTGTAAAGCTAAATCCACATGATGCATATTAGCAATTACAGTAATGTTTTCTTTCTCATTAATTCGTTTAAAGTCATCCATAACTTGCTTTGCTGTTATAGGATCTAATGATGCAACAGGCTCATCAGCTAAAATAACATTTGGTTCTTGGGCAACTGTTCTAGCTAAAGCAACACGTTGTTGCTGTCCCCCAGATAACTGATCTGCTCTTGTGTATGCTTTTTCTAAAATACCTACTTTTTCTAAGGCTTCTAAAGCAACAATTTTATCAGCTTTACTATAAAGACCTAAAGCTGTTTTCCACCACGGCATACTCGCAACTCTTGAAGCTAAAACGTTACGTAATACAGTTGTTTTACTTATTAGGTTAAATGATTGGAATACCATTCCAATCTTTCTTTTATAAGCACGTAAATCTTTACCATGTAATGTATTAGGATTAACATCATTCACATATAATTCACCTGCAGTTACATCATGAATTCTGTTTACACATTTTAAGAATGTTGATTTACCAGCTCCTGATAAACCAATGATAGTAATAAACTCTCCTTGTTCAATTCTAACACTAATATTTTTTAATGCTTCTACGCCATTATCGTAAGTCTTGCCAACCTCTTTAAATACAATCGACATACTAACACCTCGCTTTTCTAAATAATTATATAATAATATAATTTACTTAACAAGTAATTTAATTATACGTACCGCCTTAGAACAACTTTTAGGCATGTAAACCTTTTCATTGCAATTAAATTCATTGACTAAAAAATGATGATTTGTTAGAATTGAGATATAACGTATAAATGAATGATACGATAAAATAAATTTAACGGAGAATTGTAGATTTTACAATTGAGGTAAATAAGTGAAAAAAGAATTATTAATCACTACTGATGAAGAAGTAAAAATAATATTCGATCCCTTAAGGAAAAATATTATGCTTACTTACTTAAGAGAAAAAAAATCATTAACAGCTAAGCAAGTAGCTACTAAAATAAATGAAGCACCAGCCAAAGTTAATTATCATTTAAAGAAACTAGTTGAATTTGGCGCACTAGAATTACATAAAACAGAATCTATAAATGGTATTATTGCTAAATATTATAAATCAGCATATGAATCTATAATGTTTAAAGGTGGAGAACTTTCTAACGAAGTTTATCTATCACAGAGTAGTTTATTAGAAGAAATTTACGACAGAGTATCAAGTGAATTTCGTGATGATTTGAGAACCCATTTAAATATGGTAGCTAACTCTGAAGGAAGCGTACAAAGACAAATAGCTTCCCAAAGGCACATCATGTATATGACTAAAGAAGAACAAGAAGAATTTATTAACACGGTAGAAAGTATGATGAAACAATACACCGCGGTTGATGAAACAAAGGAAGTTTTTTCTTTATTACATGCAATGGCGCGTATTAAATAACCTCTTTCGAGTTTCAAACTCTAATGGAAGGCCGAGATTATGGAGAATCTCGGTCTTTCCTTTGTTCTAAGGTTTTGTTATAATAACTTTAACTATAATTTTCAAGGAGGACTTTACAATGAAAAAATTACTAACGATTTTAAGTCTATTACTAGTTTTCACACTTACAGCTTGTAATGATAGCGAGGGACATTTAGTGACAAATGAATATGAGATTACATTCGTTTCAAATGGTGGTTCTGTAGTAGGAAGTATAAATGTAGAAGGACTTGTAACAACAAGTTTACCAGAAGACCCAACAAAAGAAGGGTATACTTTTGCTGGATGGTATGTAGAAGAAAACTTTCAAACATTAGTTTCTGATGGAATCACTGTTACAACTGATACCACTCTATACGCTAGATGGGAAGACAACTATTACCAGTTTAGAGTAACTCTAAATTTGTGGGATGGAGAAAAAGCATTCTATGATTTTGATTATGGAGAAGTTACTTTTATTCCTGCTACTAGACAAGATGGTTATAATTTTAAAGGTTGGTTCTATGATGTGGAACTAACAGAACCATTTGATTATAAAGAAACATTAACTTCAGATATTAATCTATACGCAAAATTTGATCCAGTAGAATCGATTATCTTTATCATATTTAATAATTACCTTGTAGAAAGATTTGTTGTTGATTATGACGAAGTAGTTACTTTGACAGAACATGATTTAGAAGGATTTACATTTGAAGGATATTATACAGAAATAGAACATACTAATCAAATTACTACTATTACAGGAACTAAATCATCGCAGTATATCTATGCTAAATACTCTTTAGCAGCAGATAATGTAGATTTAACTAGCTTAGCATATTATGATTATCTAAGCCCATCAAATCCAGTAATCTCAATCACTGTTGAAGATTACGGAGTTATGACTTTGGAATTGTTTCCAGCAGTAGCTCAAAACACAGTGGACAACTTCATTCAATATGCTCTAGATCAAGATTATTCAGGTAGTTCTTTCCATAGAATAATCAATGGCTTTATGATACAAGGTGGTATCATCGAGAGTAATAATTGTTCAATTGAAGGTGAGTTTAGTAGTAATGGAGTAACTAATAATCTATCTCATACTAGAGGAGTCATCTCAATGGCACGTACTAGTTCGATGAATAGTGCTACTAGCCAGTTCTTTATTGTACATGAGGATAGTGACTTTTTAGATGGTAACTACGCAGCATTTGGTGGTTTAACAAGTGGATTTAACATATTAGAATTAATCGCTTATCAATTAAGAGATGCATATGATAAACCATATGTTGATATAGTTATTACAAGTATAACTGTTGAACTAAATGGTTATGTACCAGGAACACCTATTTGTGCAGAATAAAAATAAAAGGCCATTTGGCCTTTTTTTCTTAAATATATTAGAAATAGGACATTTGTCCTAAACATATATATATTTATAATATATAATTAGATTATCATCCTATTGGAGGTGCATAATGAGTAAATCAAGAAATGAAGTGATTAACAATATTTTAAGTAATATCTTGGTTAATCACACAGAAGAAGAACTACAAATAACTACATATAATAAAGGGCAGTTAATTGTTAATGAATCAGACCCTATGCATATAATGTACTTTGTTATTTCCGGAAAGTTAAAAGTCTATAAAGAGTATGAGAATGGGAAAACCATGTTGCTTGGATTTGAAGATGGTTTTAACATCTTAGGAGATGTTGAATACTATTCTAAAAGAGATACTACCTGCACAGTAGAGGTAATCAAAGAAGTTGAACTAATTAAAGTAGATTTTAATATAATCAATGAAAGATATTCAGATTCAAAACAATTCAATGATTATATAATTAAACAACTTAGTGAAAAGTTAATCGATAGCCAACTTAATACAAGAATTAATTTAGTCTACAAACTCGAAACAAGACTAGCAAGTTATTTTTATTCGCTATATGATGAAGAAACAAAAACAACTATCGAGATTGATAGTCTAGCAGATATAAGTAATAACCTAGGTTGTTCTTACAGACATTTAGTAAGATCAATCAAAAGTTTAATTGAACTTAAGGTTATTAGAAAAGAGAAACATATAATCACGATTTTAGATTTTAAAAAATTGAAAGAGTTGTCAAGAGGTAACGTATATGAAAACACTTCTAACAAAGAAGAGAATTAAAACTATGACATATTTATTATTGCCAATTATAGCAGGCTTAGCTATTACATTACAAAGTACTTTAAGTGGAAAATCAACAAAAGAATTTGGTTCAATGGAAACTGTAATCATGATTCACTTATTTGGATTGCTTGCAGCTTTAATCATTTACTTTTCTAGGGGTGATTTTAGTTTAAGTTTCTTCTCAAAAGTAAACCTCTTACCAATTATTGCGGGTTCATTAGGAGTAGTAATAATTTTCTCTATTTCCAATAGTGTTATTATGAACGGGGTTACAACAACATTAGTTATAACAATTGTTCTGCAATTAATCGTCGGGAAGGTAATTGATCATTTCGGAATGTTTGGAGTTGAACGAAGTCCTATTAACTTATATCAGGTTGTCGGGATAGTAGTAGTGTTTATCGGTGTTTTTATCTTTCAAAAAGCTAAATAGAAATAAAAAACGCAAGAAATTAATCTTGCGTTTTTGTTTGGATAAAGTATTTTTTTAAGAACTTAACTATACCGTCTTCAGTATTAGGATACTCAGTAATATAATCAGCGTGTTCTTTCAAAACGTCTTGAGCATTTTGCATCGCTACACCAACTCCAGCATACTGGAGTAGTTCAATATCATTATGAGCATCACCAAAGGCAATGATGTCTTCTTTTTTGAAACCAAGGTGTTCAGCAACATAATGTAAACCTGCACCTTTTGTAGTTTCTGGAGTATGTAACTCAATAACAAAGTTATAATGATGTCCCCAATTACGAGCTAACACTTTGTTCTCATATCGATCTTTAACATATTCTTCAATGATATCTGCTCTACCTTCATGGGCAACGATTAGGAAACCATTTGGATCATCTTGAAGAATCTCTTCAAAATTACCAACACTTAATGTTGCGCCGTTAAAGTAATGAAGTAGTGGTCTTATTTTTTCACTATCTTCATAAAGATAAATATTATCTTCTACTTCACCAAAAGCATTTTCGATAACATGTTTATTTGATTTAAATATATCAATTACGTATTCTTTAGGAATAGAAAGACTATATGATTCAAAATCAGGATTGTGTTTATTAGTCACAAGACCACCATTATAGTTAATGATTGGAGTAGTTAAACCAAGCTCATCATAGAACTTCTCACTACTTCTGAATGGACGCCCTGTTGCAATAACAATTGTATGTCCTAACTTATCTAATTCTTGTAAGTAATCTTTAGTTTTTTGACTGATTGTTTGCCAATCTGATAATAAAGTTCCATCTAAATCTAAAGCGATTAAATATTTCTTCATTTTTATCACCTCATTTTAAGATACCATAATCATAAATTATACACAATAAGAAATAGAATTATGGTATAATATAATTTAGTAAGGAGCGTGATTATATGCTTACGTTAGCAATCAGTTTTGTAGAATTGTTAGATTCTAGTTTTGGTGGATTCATTAATTTCTTTTTAGGGATGGTAACTGGAGTAGTATTATTCTTATTATTAGTTACTGTGTTTGGGATTAGAGGTAAAAACTTATCTTTAGATGCTAAGAAACCTGAAGGTGAAATTAGTGGTGACGATTTGAAGAAACTAATTGAACACCGTCAGACATCTTTAAAAAGAAGTATTAAACTTAAGAATGAAGGTGCCTTTAGATTAACCTTTAATATGTCAATTGAATTAGTTGAAGAAGTAAGCCGTTATTTCTTTCCTAATAGTAAATATCCCATGTTTGAATTAAGTGTAAATGAATTACTTGAATTAAACCATTATATAACTGATAGAATTAACGATATTCTAGAAGTGCCAATTCTTAAAAACGCTAAAAAAATGCGTATTATCACAATCGTTAATATGTATGAAAAGAAACGAGCTTTAGAAGAAAGTAAACTAGCTAAAGCCGCTAAGAAATATCGTTTTGGTAAAGTATTAAAATATGGTGGTATGGCATTAAATGCTATAAATCCTGTTTATTGGTTTAGAAAACTAGTCCTAAGTACTAGTATGGACATTATCATAAGAAAACTATGTGTAACAATTGTTGCTGTAGTTGGTGAAGAGACAGCTAAAGTTTATTCTAAAAAATTATTTGATCAAGACCTAGAACTAGGTATTGTTGAAAAGGATATGGAAGACTTACTAGCTGAAGGAGATGATGAACCTGAAGAAGCTGAAGAATCTTAAAGAGTTTTATGATGTTGTTGAAACAGAAGAGAAAGTTGTTATTTACTTCTCTACAACTTTTTGTCCTGATTGTGTCATCTTAAATCCTTATTTAAGAGTATTAGAAAAAGACTTCAGAGATTACAACTTCTATGGTTGTAATCGAGATCGTTTTATAGATTTAGCTAAACATTTAGAAATATACGGTGTACCCAGTTTCTTAGTCTTTGAAAAAGGTGAAGAAACAGGTAGATTAGTGAATAAACTACGTAAATCATATATTGAAGTAAAAACGTTTATAGATAGTACTATTACAAAATAAAGTAGGTGGCAGCATGTTTTTTAGAAAAAAGAAAAGCAAACTTGTAGTTACAGAAAGAACCCCCGATTACAAGGAATTTGAAATTCCTGAAATTGCGGAAAAGAAAGAGAAGAGAAGTTATCAAAAAGATCACTTTGTTTCTCCTATTTTTGGGACGAATGTAAAAGATAAAGTTGTTATTCCTAACCCAGTTAAAAGAACTGGTGATTTAGATAAGCAATTAGATGACTTTAGAACAGAACCTAAACTATCTAATGAAACTAAAAAAGAACGTTATGGTAGTGAATACCATGAGTTTGATTTAGTGCAAGGAAATAGCTTAAACGAAGTTATGGAAGAGAAAAGAAGAAAAAGAGATCAAAAACAAGAAAACGAAGCGACTGAAGAATTTATTAGTGGTGTTGTTGAAGAAATACCTGTTTACAAGGAAGAACCAAAACGTGCAGTTAAATCAAATATTAACGATTACTTTAACCCAGGAACAAAGAAACCGGAACCAAAACCTGAAGTTAAAGTAGAAGCCCCTAAAGCTATGAACAAGTTTAATAAGGAATATCGTTTTCCTTCATTCAATTTATTAAACAAACCAGTTAGAAAGGTTCAAAGTAATGAGCAATGGGTTCAAAAACAAATTGATATATTAGATCGTACTTTTGAAGAATTTAAAGTTGGAGCTAGAGTTAAAACTCATACAAAAGGCCCAACAGTAACAAGATATGAAATCGAGTTAGAAAGCGGAGTATATGTAAAAAAAGTTACCGGTATTACCGATAACATTAAAATGGCATTAGCCGCTAAAGAAATTAGAATTGAAGCACCAATCCCTGGAAAAAGCACTGTCGGGATTGAAGTTCCAAATGAAGTTCCTGAAATAGTTCATTTCTATGATATAGTAAGTAAGGATGAATTTAAGAACTCAACAGATCCGTTAACCATTGCTCTTGGTTTAGATATTGATGGTCTTGGTGTTTACTCATCAATTTCTAAAATGCCTCATGGTCTAGTTGCAGGTGCAACAGGTAGTGGTAAATCAGTATGTATTAATACAATCTTAATGAGTTTGTTATTTAAATATTCACCAGATGATTTAAAATTAATGCTTATCGACCCTAAGATGGTTGAACTCTCAGCATACAACGATTTACCTCATTTAATTACACCAGTTATCACCGATGCTAAAATCGCAACTGCTGGTTTAAAATGGGCTGTAGAAGAGATGGAAAAAAGATTTGTTTTATTCAGTAATGAACGAGTAAGAGATATTAAATCTTATAATGAAAAAGCATTAAAAGAAGAATTAGAAAGAATGCCTTATATCGTCATTATTGTTGATGAGTTAGCAGACTTAATGATGGTAGCTTCAAGTAGTGTTGAGGAAGCAATAATGCGCTTAACCCAAAAAGCAAGAGCTTGTGGGATTCATTTAATTATTGCCACACAACGTCCAAGTACAGACGTTGTAAAAGGAACAATTAAATCAAATATCCCAACTCGTATTGCCTTTATGGTTTCTAGTTATATTGATTCAATGACAATTATTGATGGAGCTGGGGCTGATAAGTTATTAGGTCGTGGAGATATGTTATATGCTGAAAGTGGAAAACCACAAAGACGTGTTCAAGGTGCTTTTATTAGTGATACCGAAATAAGTAATGTTAATGAATTTATTAGAAGACAAAGAGACAGTGAGTATATGTTTACACAAGAAAAACTTGTAAGACAAGCAACTTCTGTTGTAAATAGTGATGATCTATTTGAAGAAGTAGCTAGATTTGTTATTATAAGTAAGGCTTGTTCAATTAATAAAATCAGTAAACAATTTAATATTGGCTTTAATAGAGCACAAAAGATAGTAGAAACACTTCATGAACAAGGAATTGTCTCGGAAAATGTTGGTTCTAAAGCCCGTACTGTATTAGTTACAATTGAAGAGTTAGATCAAATAATTGAAGGAAAATAGGTCTTGATATGGATGACTTTAACGATTTACTAGAAGAAGAAATAGAAGAAGAAATAGAAGAAGACCATACGATTGAAACAATGAAGGTTCGAAAGACCCTTCGTTTTCATACGTTTATCGTGGTTATTGTTATTTCATTATTCTTTATCTTAAGAAATTTTGATGAGAATATCGACTTTAACAATGTCAATGCTCCTATCTTCTTAACAATAAATCTATTTATATTGTTTTTTGCAGCAATTATCTATTTCTATGATAACCGCATCAAACCAATTGAATACTCGAAGAAAGAAGTATATAAAGGATATAAAATGCTAAATGATATTCTTGATATAGTAAGTATCATTTCTTACTTATCATTAATAGTTACAGTTACTAATATGTTCTTTATTTCCTTATCGCCAATCACAGGGACCTCAATGATGCCGAATTTTAATGATAACGAAGCAGTAATTTTCTCTCATATGACAAAAGAATATGAGCGATTTGATGTGGTAATTGTTCATCAAGATTCAGAAACGACACCATATTTAATCAAACGTATTGTCGGTTTACCTGGCGAAACAATTGAAATAAACAACAACCAAATCTTTATCGATGGAACGCTTCTTGTAGAAGATTACATCGATACAGAACAAGTAAAAACATATTGTACCAATATCCATACAGGTACATACGTAGATAATTCACATTGTACATTTGTAGTCGAAGACGGAGAATACTTCGTTTTAGGTGATAACCGTGACGGTGGTGCAGTTAGTGGAAGTGGAACAAGTATTGATTCTAGATACTTTGGGCCAGTAATGGAAGATGCAATTTATGGAAAAGTAGTTTTCAAGTTTACTGATTACAATATTATAAAATAGCGAGTTGATAATATGAAACAGATTCATTGGTATCCTGGCCACATGGCCAAGACAAAAAGAGAAATAATTGAAAAAGTTAAATTAATTGATGTAGTATTAGAAATTCTTGACGCAAGAATTCCTTTTAGCTCTCAAAATCCGGTAATAAGAACGATGATTGGTAATACACCTAAAATCATTCTTTTTAACAAAGCAGATTTAACGGATCCTCAAGAACTAGAAAAATGGGTAGCTCACTTTAGGAAACAAGGAGTGCCTTCATTAAAGGTGAATGCCATTACAGGGCAAGGTTTAGATAAACTTTTACCGTTAATGAAAGAACTTTTAAAAGATAAAATTGCCAAAGAACTATCAAGAGGACGTACCGAAAGACCACTACGTGCAATGATCTTAGGAATACCTAATGTAGGGAAATCGACATTGATTAATAAATTAGCAAATAAACGAAAATTAGTAGTTGGAGATCGTCCTGGTGTTACAAAGCAAACCCAATACATTAGAGTTGGAAAAGACTTTGAATTATTAGATACTCCAGGAATCTTATGGCCTAAATTTGAAGATGAAGAAATTGCTAAGAAATTGGCTTTAACAGGAGCTATCAAAGACAATATACTACCTAAAGATGATGTGGTAATATTTGGTTTTAGATTCTTAGATAAATACTATAAAGGTAGATTAGAAGAAAGATACGATATCACTGTTGATATCGACAATGTTGCACAAATTTTTGACGATATTGGAATAAGAAGAGGTTGTTTACTTCCTGGAAAACAAATTGATTATGACAGAGTAATCGATTTATTCCTTCATGAGTTTAGACATCTTAAGTTTGGTAAAATGATTTTGGATAGGATTAAAGAACTTGTATAGCTACGAAAATGATCTTATAAAAAATGGACATATCTATATTGCTGGATGTGATGAAGTTGGGCGTGGACCGCTTGCTGGACCAGTCGTAGCTGCTGCAGTAATACTGGATAATGATAATAAAATAGAAGGTCTAAATGATTCAAAGAAACTTAGCGAAAAGAAAAGAGTTCTCTTAGATAAAGAAATAAGAGATAAAGCATTAGCTTTTCATATTATTTATATTTGGCCAAAAGAGATTGATAAAATTAATATCTATCAGGCAAGTAAGAAAGCGATGATAGAAGCTATCAAAGCTTTAAAACAACAACCAACATATATCTTAAGTGATGCGATGCCACTAGGAGATATTGGGATTCCCTTTGAAAGTATTATTAAAGGAGATCAAAAGAGCGCAACAATTGCTGCCGCTTCAATTATCGCTAAACAAGAACGTGATAGATATATGATCGATATTGCTAAAAAATATCCAGAATATGGATTTGAAAAACATAAAGGATATCCGACCAAACAACATCTCGAGGCTCTTAAGAAACATGGTGTTTTAGATATTCATAGAAAAACATATAAACCAGTTTACGATATACTTAATCCGAAAACTAGTTTAGGGGTTTAGGAGGGAACAATGAAAAAATTATTTATTATGTTATTAAGTGTTTTACTATTAGTAGGGTGTAATCCTGATAATGGGGGAGATGAACCAGTAAGACCAGGGGCAGTTAAGTTAAACGGTGAAGCTACTGTAACAATTACAGTAGGTGATACTTATTCAGAACTAGGTGCATATGTTGATGGTGATACTTCTATAGAAATCACAATCACAGGGACTGTTAACACCGCACTTGAAGGTAGTTATGAGATTACTTATTCTTATGACAGTAATGGAGTAAAGATAAGCACAATAAGAACAGTAATTGTTGAAGAAGAAACAATAAATCCAGTTATAGTCGTTACTTGTACTTTAAATGGTAATGGTACTATAAATATAGATGTTGAAGATTCTTTTCAAGATCCTGGTGTAACTTGTACTCCAGCAACTACTGAAGTTACTATAACTGATAATGTTGATATATATACACCTGGTAACTATCAGGTTGAATATGAGTATATGTCAGAAACAGGATTAAAAACTCTCACAAGAAATGTCGTAGTTAGTCCTTCAATGTCCAATATTTCATTTAGTCTAAACGATTCTAATGAAGTATATATTGATCAAGGAGATACTTGGGTAGATCCTGGTTATCAACTTGATGGCTCAAGTGCTTCTGTTACTGTAACAGGTACGGTGAATACTGATGTGCCAGGGTTTTATATATTGACGTACTCATTTACAGACGGAATGTATGTCGAACTAACTAGAAATGTAATAGTTGTTAGAACTGTATTCTACGCCTTTAATTCAAGTGAATTAGTAGAAGACGACCTAACAGTTACCATTACTGGTTATGATATCACTCTTAAATACGATTCGTTAGTTGTTGAGTTATATCAAGATGATATAATGTTAGATTTTAGAAATGTAATAGATGGCTTAAATACTCTCACTTTTACAGGGTTAACTGATGGCCATGATTACGTTGTAAAAATAAGAGGAGATTACTTTGATGATACTACGGCAATGTATGATGAAGAAACTGTCGATACATTTACAATTGAATCATTAATTATAGTTCCTACAATGACTGTGACTAATGAGATAATTGATGAATCATCATATAGTTTTGATTATGTAATAAATGATACAGAATCAAGATTCTTATGGTTTAACGTAAAAACTTATGATGGCGTAACAATAGTAGATACACAAGATTCTATTGTAGCTGACAATGGGACTATATCCATTACAGGGTTAGATGATTATAAAGATTATAAGGTTGTAGTAATTATTACTTATGATGAAGGTACAACCAATCTTGAAACAACGGGATTAGATAAGAATATTGAAACATTTCTTGAGTTTAGTTTAACTGCTGAAGTTGATAAACCTACAGTTTATCAAGACGAAGCTAATTTTGTAACAATCACAATAACAAATTCGAATGGACATACAGTCGAACATATTTATATTGATGGAGTTGATACGTTGTTTACTACGGTTAATTCTACAACTTATACAATTGATTTAGATACAAGTGTAATAGGTGTGTTTGATAAAACAATAGATGAACTAACCCTAAGTATAAGAACAGTAAGTGAAACCTTTATTTGGGACACAGAGTTCACTTATGAAGTCGTAGATCAGTTAGCTAGTGAAAACGTTCCATACGTTATAGCTTACTTCTCAAATGATGATGAGTATAGTACCTCAGGGTCTGGTTCTGGCCACACAATGGAACTGAGATTGTATAATCCATTACAATTACCCATTTCAGATATTTACTTAAATGATGTGTTATATAATTCAAACTTTTATTCAAATACCGGAGAAGTAATAACCTTTTATTCAAACTTCTCATATGAGCAACAAGTTACACAATTCTCTTATGAATTTGGTGGGGTAACATACCAAGTAGATGTTGATTCATTCAATGTTGAGAATATGCCGGTATGTGACGGCATAATTCACCAAATAACTACAGTTCAACATGTTAAAGATATGTTAGCTTCTCCTTATGGTTGTTGGGAATTAATGAATGATATTGATTTAACAGGAGAAGACTGGCTAGCAATAGTAAATGCAGCCCCAGATGGAAGTCTAACTTTGTTTGGAAATGGTTATACTATAAGTAATATAACTATGGTAAGTATAGATGTAACTCAAAGTAGTGAAACAAATTGGGGATTCTTTGGAGTTCTAAATGGTTCACATATCCAAGACTTGATACTTGATGTGAACATAAGCATTGGTAATAGTAACGTAAATAAGCCAAATATGTTTATTGGTGGGCTTGCTGGATATATTTCATCATCTCACATTGAAAATGTAACTGTGAATGGTAATGTCGATTCTAACTATTATTACAACGGAGCAATTGGAGCAATTGTTGGAATGACATCCGATAGTGTATTTGAAGATGTATCATCAAGTGTTACGATGGATATTACTCAATACACTCCAACATTGGAATCGAGACTAGGTAGTTTAATCGGTGAAATTGATGGTACTGATATCCATGGATATACTGAGAATTCTACTATAACAGTAACTGGAATCTCCTCTCATGTTGCATTATTTATTGGAGAACCTATCGGTAAAATTACTGATGGTGATGTTCTAGAAACGCCTTAATAAAGGTAAATAAAACACCTTCCATTTGGAAGGTGTTATTTTTTTAGCTTACTTTGAATCCAATCGATAACAGAATATAAAGGGTTCATTATGTTTGAGTAGGTCTCATTGTCAACTGGGGCCTCTAAAAAAGACTGTTCTTTTCCCATTCCGATAAAAATTGGGAAGGATAACATAAGATATAATATTTCTTCTTTATGAACTTCTTCATGCCATAATGAAATTATGTAATTAAAATCGATATGATCGTTGCCATCCAGTAATATCTTCGTTAACAGGAAGTATGCACTTATCAAAATTGCGAGTTGCATATTCTTCGGACCAAAAAATAATGGTTCGACATCGATGATAGAAATTGTGTCTTCATTGATCAAAATATTGGCAAACCATAAATCTCCATGAAATAAGTATTTTTCTTCTTTTGAGAGGTACATTACAAATTTCTCATCTTGAAGGATTTCTTTCAGCTTTTCTTTCATTAAAGAATCAGCAGAATTACTTAGAAAATACTCGAATATTTGCAAGGAATGGGGAATACCAAGATCGGTATATTCACCACTTGCTGCTTCTAATCGTTTAGTAAAGGCATAAACACCATCAACGATTTGTTTTGTCAACTCATCATTAGGATATTCACTGACCGGTGATCCTATTAAATATGACAATATTGAATATGTAAATGTAACATCTTTCATTTCAGTAAGTCCATACTTATAGATTAAACTTGTCAAATTATCCTCACGATATATGGAGTTAAAGAGGTTACTTCTGAACTCCTCTTTTTGGAGTTGATCACCAAGTAGTAGTTTAATGATCAATTTTGGTTCTTTATTATGTAAAAAAACCTTGGCGTGCATTGCATCGGTCAATTGAATAATATCATCTTTTAAGTCATTATTAACGATTCGGGAAATAATGTCCTGATATTTCATAGATACCTCCTTGATAATTTGATTAGATTTCTATACTTGCGTTATATAATTTTGCGTAATATCCATTGTTATTAATTAGTTCTTTGTGGGTCCCTCTTTCACTGATTCCATTCTCAGTTAAAACGAGAATTTCATCTGCATTTGAAATAGTACTTAAACGGTGGGCAATGACTAAGGTAGTACGTCCTACACTTAATTCGTCAAGTGCCTTTTGAATTAGTTTCTCAGTAACATTATCTAATGAACTTGTTGCTTCATCAAGGATTAAAACAGGGGGATTTTTAAGAAAAACTCGGGCAATACTTACTCGTTGTTTTTGTCCTCCAGAAAGTTTTACTCCTCTTTCACCAACTAAGGTATCATAACCGTGATCTAAACTCATTATGAAATCATGGATGTTTGCCTGTTTAGCAGCTTTAATTACATCTTCATCAGTTGCTTCAGGTCTTCCGTATAATATATTATTTTTTATAGTTCCATAGAATATATAAACATCTTGTTGAACATGTCCTATGTTTGAACGTAATGAGTAAATATCATATTCTTTAACATTGATTCCATCAACAAGAACTTCACCTTCATTAACATCATAAAATCTAGGAATCAATTTACTGATTGTGCTCTTACCTACACCGGTTTCTCCGACTAAGGCTATTTTTTTACCAGGACTTACTTTGACATCAAAATTCTTTAAGACATCACTCCTTGAAGATTCATATTGGAATGTAACATTTCTAAATTCAATTAAACCACGAGGGTTATCCATGAATATCGGATTGTCATTAGAAACGATTTTTGGCTCTATCATTTGGATAGCGTGGAATTTCTCATAACCACTCCATCCCTTTTGAACTTGCTCTATAGTTTGAATCAAGGTTCTAATTGGTTGGATTAAGATTGTGATGTAGAGGAAGAATACAGTGTAATCACCAATAGTGATTTCACCATTAATTGCTAAGACACCACCATATACTAATATTAACACAAATAGTAGATCTATTATTAGTCCTGTACCACTACTAAAGATACCCATTTGTTTGTAGAAATCTCTAAATGATGCTTGGTAAAGGTTTGTGACATTTTTAAATTTCCTTAATTCGAAGTCTTCATTGGTAAAAGCTTTAGTAAGTCTAATACCTCCGATTGAATTTTCTACTTCACTATTTATTTCTTCATGGGTTGCTCTCGTTTTACGAGATGCCGCCATCATTTTTCTTCTTCTTGAGTTAGAGTAGAAAATTAATATAACAATTAGTGCAAAAATGAAGATAGTAAATATAATGTGAATATTGAATAGAATTATAAAACTACCTATGATAGTAACGGTACTTACGATAATGTTTTCAGGTGTATGGTGAGCCATTTCACTAATATCTCTTAAGTGTCCCACAATGTGCGTCATGATTGTCCCTGTTTTATGATCATCAAAGTAATCACTATCTAGAGTTTGAATTTTCTTATATAAATCGACACGCATATCGCGTTCGATTCTAGTACCCATTACATGGCCCCAGTAATTAACAATAAAACTACAAAACATCCTAATTACGTAGAGAACAGCAAGAATTGCACCAAAGAAATAGATACTTTTATAATCACCAGCAGGTACGTAAATATTTATGATATTTCTAACGACACTTGGGAAGTATAGATTTATCCCTGCCATAGCCAATGCAGCTACTGTATCAATGTAGAATAATACCTGATGGTTTTTGTAATATTTAATAAATTTTCTTAACATATAATCACCCCAATAATTCATTAGTTATCTCAATTAATCATTATAGCACAGTTTGTTTTACTTGTTTATATAATTTTGGTATAATCATTGTGGTGATAAATATGGAAATTAGGGTAGAAGATTTATTAAAAAAGAATCTTAAAAAAGAAGTCATTATTTTTCAAACCGATACTGTTTACGGGATTGGTTGTAAAATAGATAATCTAGAAGGCGTAGAACGTATTTACGAAATAAAAAAACGTGATGGTAAGAAGCCTTTAGCTGTTTTGTGTGCTAATTTAGGGCAAGTGAAATCAATTGTTTCTGACTTTTCTTTGGGTCAAGAATTCACCAAATATTGGCCAGGAGCTTTAACTTTAATTATGCCCAAAAATAAACTCATTGGTGACTTTATTACTTCCGGATATAACACGGTAGGAGTCCGTATTCCTAATGACAAAATAGCATTAAGTATTTTAGAAAAATTTGGGCCAATGGCTGTGACAAGTTTGAACTTAAGTACAGAACCAGCTATATTAAAATATAATGATTGTCTAGAATACCTTGAACAAGTTGATTATTTAGTAAAAGGAATCGACTTAAATAGCATTAGCAGTACAGTCTATGATTGTATAAATAAAAGAACATTAAGAAATGGAGAAATTAAGATTAATTAATTTCTCCATTTGTTTGTCTATATAAAGTAGTTTAATTAATAAATTATATTATATATATTTCTTATTTATTATATATAAGTGTTGTTTTTAGAAAAAGTTTTGATATAATTGTATTTGATAATATTTGCTTACTTTAAGGAGGTAAATTATGAAAATAGCATTAGGTTCAGATCACGGTGGATTTGTCTTAAAAGAAGAGATTAAAGGACATTTACTAGCAAAAGGATATGAAGTTGAAGACTTTGGTTGTTATAGTTTAGATAGTGTTGATTACAATGAAGCAGCTATCAGTGTTAGTGAAGGTGTAGCTTCAGGACTGTTTAATCGTGGTATTTTAGTTTGTGGTACTGGTATTGGTATGAGTATCATGGCTAATAAAGTTAAAGGAATTAGAGCTGCTTTAGTTCATGATTTATTTACTGCTAAAGCAACTAGAGAACATAATGATACTAACGTTTTAACGATGGGTGGAAGAGTTATCGGTGGTGGTTTAGCACTAGATATCGTTGACACATGGTTAGAAACTGAGTTTAGTAATGCTGAAAGACATTTAAGAAGAATTACTAAAATAAATAATTATTAAGGAGTGAGTTTAATGGCAAAAGTAAAGGTTTTAAATCATCCATTAATTGATCATAAAATGTCAATTATTAGAAACAAAGAAACTGATACAAAGAAATTTAGAGAAAACGTGAATGAAATTGGTAGTTTGATTACTTATGAAATTACCCGAGACTTACCTTTAAAAGATGTTCAAGTTGAAACACCTATTTGTGTTACAACTTGTAAAGAATTAAGTAAAGACGTTGTTATTGTTCCAATCTTAAGAGCGGGACTAGGAATGGTTGAAGGGATTCAAACGATTATTCCTACTGCTAAAGTTGGACATGTTGGGATGTATCGTGATGAGAAAACATTAGAACCTCATGAGTACTATGCAAAATTCCCAGATGAAATCGTTACTGGTACTGTTTTGGTTGTTGATCCAATGCTGGCAACTGGTGGTAGTGCGAGTGCAGCGATTACTGCAGTTAAAAAAAGAGGAGCTACTGATATTAGATTTGTTGGATTAGTAGGTTGTCCTGAAGGTGTCGAAAGATTAAACCATGATCATCCCGAAGTTGATGTATATTTAGCAGCTCTTGATGAAAAACTTAATGAAGTGGGATATATTGTTCCTGGACTTGGAGATTGTGGAGATCGTTTATTCGGGACTAAATAAATGAAACAAAAAAAAGCAATAGAACAACTAGCAGTTGTTAGTGGGTTTGCTTTTACGATGATTGTGATAATCGGGGTTTGTGTATTTCTAGGAATCAAACTTGATGACCTAGCAAGTACTAGTCCTCTATTTACAATCATCTTTAGTGTCTTTGGTATATTTGCGGGTATCTTTAACTTAATCCGTAGTGTATCAAAAATGGAGGACTAAGATGGAAAAGAATGATGCATTTTATAAATCATTTCCCTTTACACTAATAACTGTAGCTTTAGTTTCAACTATTTTATGGTTAGTATTTGGGAAAATGTATGGAGTAGGCTTTGCACTTGGTGGAACAACTAGTATGTTTATGATGAGTATGTTACATCGCTCAAGTAAGAAAGTAGTTGAACAAGATGAATTTCAAGCAAAAAGATTAGCAACAAGAAATTACTTCTTTAGATATTTCTTTTATGCTTTGATATTACTAGCAGCAGGGTTACTTGATAATATTGATTTATTAACAACAGGTATTGGACTGTTTACATTTAAAATAGTATTCTATATCGTTATATTACTTGAAAAACGAAGAGGTGAAGATGATGACGTTTCTAACTGATTTTTGGGGAGGATTACCTAATGGGTTACAAGCATCGCTATTTATAACACTAGTTATGATGGTTGTTCTTGTTATTTACGGGGTTAAGGTTAAAAAACTACAAACAAGTGAGGTCCCTACAGGATTCACTTTTATCCTAGTTAAACTTGTCGAGATGGTAAATGATAACCAAAGAGATTTCTTTAAAAAACATTGGCGTACATTTACACCGTTATTATTTACATTACTTTTATACTTATCATTAGCAAATACTGCAAGTTTGTTCGGGCTTACTGCACCGCTATCAAACTTTGCTGTAGCAATAGGTTTTAGTGTTTTTGCATTCTTAGCAATTCAGGTGAGTGCATTAATTATTAAGAAACCAAAACAAAGAATGAAAGATTTAATGGACCCACATTGGGCCTTTACACCAATCAACTTGATTGGTGAATTCAGCACACCATTCGCAATGGGATTACGTTTATTTGGTAACCTAATTAGTGGTAGTGTTATCGCAGTATTTATTTACTACATATTACAATGGGGTGGATTATTAGTAGGTCCATTCTTACATGCAGTCTTCGATATCTTCTTCGGAGTTGTTCAAGCGTATGTTTATTACATGCTGATGTCAATCTTCTTAAGTGGCGCAGTAGAAGACTAAATTTATCAAGAAACAAAAAAATAAAAAAATAATTTAAATATAGGAGGATTTTTATAATGGCAGAATTTACAGAATTTTTTGCACAAGGTATGGCTTATATCGGTGCAGGTTTAGCAGTTTTAACAGGGATTGGTCCTGGTATTGGACAAGGTTACGCAGCTGGTAAAGCAGTAGAAGCAATTGGTAGACAACCTGAAGCAGTAGGTAGTATTCGTACTGTAATGATTACAGGGCAAGCATTAGCAGAAACAACAGGTCTTTACGGACTATTAGTAGCATTCTTATTAATCTTTGCTACATAGGATACAACAACTTGACTAAATAAGGAGTGATTTAGATGGGAGAATTTATCTCAGAATTTGTTAATGAATCACTAGGGTTTATTAATGATTTATTTGGAGGAAATGCTGACAGAGCAATGCAACAAGTAGGAATCCAAGTCATTTCAACTTTACTATTATTTTTAGTTGTTAGATTCTTCTTCTGGAACAAAGTAACAGATTACTTAGAAGGAAGAAAAGCAGCAATGAGACAAGAATACGATGATGCTAAACAAGCAAATGAAAACGCAGCTCTAAAAAGAGAAGAAGCGGTAAAAGAACTTCACGATTTACGTAAAAGTTCTAAAGGTATTCTTGATGAAGCAAGATTTCGTAGTTTAGAAGAGCGAAAAGATATTCTCGCAAAAGCTAAACTAGATGCTAATAAATTAGTCGATGATGCTCATAAAGAAATTGATAGTCAAATTGAAAAAGCCAAGAAAGATATTAACGATGAAATTGTTAGTGTAGCTACACTAATGGCTGAACAGATAATTAAGAAAGAAATCGATGAAACGAAACATAAAGAATTAATTAAAGAGATCTCAAAAGAGGTAGCTAATTAATGAGTTATGTTGCTTTTCAATATGCTGAAGCATTATATGCTTTAGCACTAGAAGAAAAACAAGTCGATGAAGTATTAACTAACTTTGAAGCATTTAATAATGCTCAAGATGAAGATATTTCTAAATTTCTTAATCATCCTAAAATAACTAAAAAGAATAAAAAAGAAGTTGTTGGTAAAGCAATTACTAACAGTTTATTTAAAAACTTTGTTTTTGTATTAATCGATAATTCACGTATTGAGTACTTAGATGATTGTTTAAGTGAGTTTAAAGTGATAAATGATAATCAAAATAAAGTAATGAATGTCGTCGTGTATTCAAAAGAAATCTTAGCGATTTCTGATTTAAACAAGCTTAAAAACAATTTAGGTATGAAACATAATCGTAAAGTTATGATTAAGAATATTGTTGAACCAAGTATTATTGGCGGACTTCGTATTGAATACGATGGACAAGTCTTAGATGAAACTATCAACAATCATTTACTAATTCTTAAGAATAAGTTAACGAAATAACGAGGTGGAATTATGAGTAAAATCAACCCGGTTGAGATTAGTTCTTTAATCAAAGAACAGATAAAAAAATACGAAAAAGAAATTAAGACAGATAACATTGGTACAGTAATTAACGTTGGTGATGGTATCGCACTTGTACATGGTTTAGATAATGCAATGAGTGGTGAGTTATTATTATTCCCTGGGGATATTTACGGGATGGTACTTAACTTAGAAACTGATCATGTTGGGGCTATCTTGTTAGATGAAGCTACTTCTGTAAAAGAAGGAGACGTTGTTAAAACAACGGGACGTATTTTAGAAGTTCCTGTTGGGGAAGCAATGATTGGTCGTGTTATTAATCCTTTAGGACAACCAATTGATGGTATGGGTAAAATTAATTCAACAAAAACTCGTCCTATTGAACAAAAAGCAACAGGTGTTATGAGTCGTAAAAGTGTAAACCAACCACTACAAACAGGAATTAAAGTATTAGATGCTTTAGTACCAGTAGGTAGAGGACAACGTGAACTTATTATCGGCGATAGACAAACTGGTAAAACAGCTATCACTATCGATACAATTATCAACCAAAAAGGTAAAGACGTTATTTGTATTTATGTTGCAATTGGACAAAAAGAAAGTACAGTTGCTAATGTATATGAACAATTAAAACAACATGGTGCAATGGATTATTCAATCATTGTAAGTGCATCAGCTTCACAACCTTCTCCATTGTTATATTTAGCACCTTATGCTGGTGTTACAATCGGTGAAGAATTTATGTTTGCTGGAAAAGACGTTCTTGTTGTTTATGATGATTTAAGTAAACATGCTATCGCTTACCGTGAACTTAGTTTACTACTTAGAAGACCACCAGGACGTGAAGCGTTCCCGGGAGATGTTTTCTATCTACATAGTAGATTATTAGAACGTGCTGCTAAGTTAAATGATGACTTAGGTGGAGGAAGTATTACTGCTTTACCAATCATTGAAACACAAGCAGGAGATATTAGTGCTTATATCCCAACAAACGTAATCAGTATTACTGATGGACAAATCTTCTTACAAAGTGATTTATTCCATAGTGGTGTACGTCCAGCTATTAACCCTGGATTATCGGTTTCTCGTGTTGGTGGTAGTGCACAAATTAAAGCAATTAAAAAAGTATCAGGGACTCTGCGTTTAGATTTAGCAGCTTACCGTGAATTAGAAGCATTTACACAATTTGGTTCTGATTTAGATGAAGCAACAAAAGCTCGTCTAGAACGTGGTAAACGTACTGTAGAAATCTTAAAACAAGGATTACATCAAACAATGGATGTTGAAAAACAAGTTGTTAGTATCTTTAGTTTAACTAATGGATTCTTAGATGATGTAAAACTTCAAGATATTTTACGATTTGAAAAAGAGCTACATGAATATTTCGTAAGAGATAAAGAAGGTAGCAAAGTACTTCAAGAAATAATTGATACTAATCAATTACCAGAAACAGATAAACTTAAGGATGTAATCGTAAGATTCAAAAAATCATTTGTATAAGGTGGTGTTAAAATGGCTTCAATGAGAGAAATAAGATCCCGTATTAACGCTACTAAAAAAACTTCACAGATTACAAAAGCTATGCACATGGTTTCAGCTTCTAAATTAAAAAGAGCTGAAAGAACCATTAGAGGTTTTCGACCTTTAATGTATCGTTTACGAGAAATGATTGAATATCTCTTAGAACAAGATGATGTTTCACATCCAATGCTCAGTGAACGAGAAACTGATAAAACATGTTATATAATTGTTTCATCAGACCGTGGACTAGCGGGACCTTATAATTCAAGTATCTTTAAGGCATTTCAAGCACATGTTAATGAAACCCATAAAAGTAAAGATGAATTCGTTGTAGCAGCAATTGGCCACAAAGCCATGAGCTTTGCGAAACGAAATAAATACAATATCCTTGTTAAGGATCCAATCAATGTACGTGATGACGTTCAATTTATTGATTTTAAACAAGTAACTGAAAGTTTTATAGACTCTTACTTAAAAGGTGACATTGATAAAATAATTGTTTTCCATAATCACTTCATTAATACAATGATTCAAGAAGTTGAAAGAACACAATTATTACCAGTTGCCAATGGTGCTCTAAAAGATTTAAAACAAAAACATGAAGAGGACAACGAAGATATAAGTACAGTAAGACGTATTTATAACTACGAACCAAGTCCAAAAGCAATCATAAATCATTTATTACCAATGTATGTCGAAAATACATTATATGGTTTTATTCTTGATGCAAAAGCAAGTGAACATGCTTCAAGAATGACAGCAATGAAGAGTGCTACTGATAATGCTGAAGAGCTTATCGGAACATTACAACTTCACTATAATCGTGCTCGACAAGCAGCAATTACAAACGAGTTAACAGATATCATTGGTGGAGCCAATGCAGTTAACTAGAGGAGGAAATTATGAATAAAGGTAGAATCGTTCAAGTAATGGGAGCGGTAATCGATGTTAAATTTGAAGATCAATTACCAGAGATTAATCATGCCCTTACAGTAGATGTAAAACCTGAAGATAATAATGGTGTTGGGGTTAAACTAACACTTGAAGTCTCTTTACACTTAGGAAACAATGTCGTACGCACAATCGCCATGGATTCAACAGATGGTGTTGTTAGAGGAATGCCAGTATCTGATACTGGAGCGCCAATTACTGTACCTGTTGGTAAAGTAACTTTGGGACGTATCTTTAACGTATTAGGAGAAGAAATAGATGGTAAAGAAGCTGTGGGTAAAGATGTACCACATAGTCCTATTCACCGTCCTGCTCCTAAACTAGATGAACTAAGTAGTGAAGTTGAAATCTTAGAAACAGGAATTAAAGTAGTTGATTTACTTGCACCTTATATTAAAGGTGGTAAAATCGGATTATTCGGTGGAGCCGGAGTAGGTAAAACAGTACTTATCCAAGAATTAATTAACAATATCGCCCAAGAACATGGTGGTATTTCTGTATTTGCTGGTGTAGGAGAAAGAACTCGTGAGGGTAATGATTTATACTGGGAAATGACAGAATCTGGAGTAATTAAAAAAACAGCTATGGTCTTCGGACAAATGAATGAACCACCAGGTGCACGTATGCGTGTTGGTTTAACAGGTTTAACAATGGCTGAATATTTCCGTGATGAAGAAAAACAAGATGTATTATTCTTTATCGATAATATCTTCCGTTTCACTCAAGCAGGTTCTGAAGTATCTGCGTTACTAGGGCGTATGCCTTCAGCCGTAGGTTACCAACCAACTTTAGCTACTGAAATGGGTAAACTACAAGAAAGAATTACCTCAACTAAAGAAGGTTCAATTACATCTATCCAAGCAGTATATGTTCCCGCTGATGATTATACAGATCCAGCACCAGCGACAACGTTTGCCCATTTAGATGCAACAACAAACCTTTCACGTAAAATCTCTGAAGAGGGAATTTACCCAGCAGTTGATCCGCTTGCTTCAACTTCAAGAGCTTTAGCACCGGAAATTGTTGGAGAAGAACATTACAATATTGCCCGTGAAGTTCAAAGAACTATCCAAAGATATAATGAATTATTAGATATCATAGCTATCTTAGGGATGGATGAATTAAGTGAAGATGACAAATTAGTAGTTCATAGAGCTCGTCGTGTTCGTTTATTCTTATCACAAAACTTCCATGTAGCAGAACAATTCACAGGACAAAAAGGGACATATGTTCCAGTAGAAGAAACAATCAGAGGATTTAAAGAAATACTAGAAGGTAAATATGATAGTTTACCTGAAGATGCTTTCCGTCTAGTCGGAAGCATTGAAGATGTTATCAAAAAAGCAGATTCAATGAAATAAGGTGATTTTATGAAAATAAGTGTCGTAACTCCTCATGGTGAGTTATATAACGAAGACATCGACTATGTCGTAGTATCTTCCAAAATGAACGGTGAATTTGCCATTCTAAAAGATCATATCCCAATTATCAGTAGTATTGATGTTGGATATGTAAAAATGGTTAGAGATGAAAAAGAGCTCTTTACAGTAGTTATTAATGGAGTGGTTGAACACTCTAATAATATCGTAAATGTAATTGCTCAAGAAGCACATGTTGGTTTAAGTAAAACCAGTGCTCTAGATCACTTAAACACTGTTCGTGAAGAACGACTAGCTGAGAATAAAAGACGTAATGTTGATTTCGCAAAAGCAGAACGTGAATTAAAGAAAAACATAAAAGATGCCAAAGCAGGTAAAATGTAAATAAAAAGTCCTCATTGAGGACTTTTTTTTATTCACATGTGTATATTTCGTAACTATCAGAATCAAGTTGATCAATAATGTTTCCTTCGCTATCAATTAGAACGATTGTGTAATAAGTGATTCCTGTATCTGTGATTGTATCTAGTAAAGTAGTTTTTAAAGGTCCATACTCACCGACTAGTACCGTACTATTAATTGTAGTATTAGTTCTATATACTTTAATCGTTGCAACGTCGTCTTTAATTATTTCCCAACTAATTTGCAGTTGATCATATGTACAGTCCCACCAGAAGTGGACTGCGCCGATTTGAGCATTCTCTCTTACTGAGATTGCATTTTCTATTGTAATTGAATCTACAACTATGTTATTCTCATCAACTGCACTTATTCTAAACATATATTCTCCATCTTCAACAGAGTCGATTGAAACAAATGTAACAACTCGTGGTACTCGTAGAACTTCTTCATAATTCACACCATCAACAGTAACTTCGATTACATGCTCGGTGTAGTTACCTTGAGAATTCCACCAAAGATTAACAGTTTGATCATAGATATTAAAATTACCTCCAAAGTGGAAAAATTCTGTTGGTTCATCAAAGTTTAGATTTGTGTAATCAACAATGACTTCACCGTAATTATACGCTTCTCCTAAGTTTTCGTTTTCATTGTTATAACCAGTAATTCTATAAGCATAAACACCTTCAGTTAATTCATAAGCAACAAAGTTATCTTTATACCAATCATCTTCATTTTGGACATCTTCGATAATAATAACTTCCCAAGACAATCCACCATCATCTGATTTTTCAATAGTATAATAACTCACTTGATGTTGATTTAAACCAAAGTTAAAGTGGACTTCACCTGTAGATTGATTAAACCATGCGTTTAAATGATAGACATGCTGAGGTTGCTCAACATTAATCTCACTCGTTTCCAATGAATCGAGTTCGTTCCCGTCCTTATCAAGTAAGACAACTTTGTATTGATAGTTCCCAGGAACTAAATCTTCATCAGTATGTGTTTTCTTTAAAGCTCCAAAAGAACCAAGTAATTCATATTCAGATTCTTGTGTTTTTCTTTTAATAACAACTTCAAATACATCTTCGCTTTGGAAATCCCAGTTTATTTGGATATTTTGTGTGTCCCAGTTTAACCAAGCATCTAGATATCCGATAAGTGCATTTTCATTTACTCTAAGTGTATTTTCACTTACATTTGATGATAATACAACATCGTCTTTTTCAGCACTAACTCGGTAATAATATTCTCCATCATTTACCTCTTGATAGTTATATGATTGAACAAATCTAGGTAAAGTGTCAACTAATTCCCAAACTGTATTGTCAGTCGATTTCTCGATTAAAACAGTATCAAAATCTCCAAAAGAGTTCCACCAAATATTTACATTAGATGAGTAAACATCATAATTACAAACAACATAATCAATTCTTGCTTCTCCATCATTATTTTTATTCTCATAATATACATTGATTTCTCCCCAAGAACTTTGTTCGTTAAGAACTGTAGAATCTTCATCCAATGCAACTAACTTGTAAACATAATTATCTTCTTCATACTCATAGTATTCAAAATTGCTTTTATAGAATTGTTCATCATCTATGACAATTTCAGATGATAAGACTTCTACCCAATTGTTTCCTCCATCAGTTGATTTATATATTATTATGTTCTTCACTAATTGAGCGTTTACCCCAAAGTTGAAGTTTACCACACCACTCCATGAATCAAACTGAACATCAAAGTGGTATATAAATTGTGGTTCATTAATATATAGGTTATATATGTCAGTAGTATGTGTAATAGAACCATCAGCGCTTTTCTTTACAATTTTCAGTTCTAAATCTCCGTAAACATCAGTTTCGTATGGTATTTCCTGTTCATTCTTAGTGAAACTTGTTAATTCGGTAATTTCGAACCATTCACTATCTTTTGTTTTTCCTAGTAAATGCAAGGATTCAAAAGGAGTTTCTCCAGTTTCTTCATCTTCTTTTTCCTCGACAATTCGATATGATATATGGATGGTAGAGGTTGTCTCATCATACCAAACGTTATTAATCCCTGTATCAAATACATCACACCCACTTAAAACCAGTGATCCTAACATTAAAACGACTATCATAATTAATTTTTTCATACATTTCATCCTTTCTTATTTCAAAGACATAGGATAGTTAGATTGTATTAAAAAAAGTACAATCTAACTAGATTGTACCCGAAACAACTTACGTTATTCGTGCAATCCAGCCAGCATAGGTTTACCCATTAGCTCTGAGACTTTGCGTCTACATGTTTCCATGTATTTGCCTTTGATGATTTAATTGTATATAGAGACACTTTGGTTTTCAAGGCTTTTTTGAAAGTTTCATTTCTTATTCAAACTAAATACACAAGAAATACATAAGTACTGACTTGTTGTCTTTAGTTAGTCATTTTTAACACTTTATTTGCAATCTTAATTGTAAACTGACTTGCATTACTATTTTTTATTTTGTATAATATCATTACATTAATAAAATCAAAGGCAAACCATTCCGAAAGGGTGGGACGCAAAGATATAGGGCTTACTTTTTTAGATGCTTGCTATATCTGCATAATTTATTATATCTCATTTAAGAGACAATAAACTGTGCCTTTGAAGCACAGTTTTTTTATTTGGGGGTGGAGTTATAATGAATCAATCTTTAAAGAAACCATTAGTATTTTTTCTAGTTTCGTTTATTATTCTTTTTGTTCTAGCAATATGGGATTACGGAATATTTCACTTTGCTATAGACTTCTTTACAATCTTTATTGGGTTGATGATGTTTGTTCTAGCAATCAATTCAAGAGTGTATACTGAAAAGTCTATTTATCTAGTTTTGGCTGTCTCATATTTGTATATATCATGTTTTGATGTGTTACACCTTATATCCATCTTTGATATTTCAGATATGGGACTTTCATATAATGAAAGCTATCAATACTTTGCAATTGCCAGAGTTTTTGAAGCATTCGTATTCGTAATAATATTTGGTTTTATTAAAGTTCCTTCAAAAGTTAATTACAAGTTATCTCATGTTATTGCAGCTATAGTATTAATTGTCGGGACACTACTTATTCATCAAGGTGTTGTAAGTGTTTATTACATTGAAGGTGTTGGCCAATCTGCAATCAAACTAATTGTTAGTTATATGACAGCAGCACTGTACTTAAGTAGTGCATATTTGGTACAAAGATCGAAGTTCAAATTAAATCAAAAGAACTTACTCGTAATTGTGTTATTACTAAAGGCATTCTCGCAAGTTATCCATGCTAGTTTTATTGATTTAGGTGATATATATCAAACAGTAGCTATGATACTGAGATTTGCGTCTTATGGAGGTTTATACTTGATTTTTATTAGAGAGATAATCTCAAGTCCATATCAAAAAGTATATGAGCTATTCGAATCAAAAGAACAAGAATTACTGTTACTCTCAGAACGAGATGGTTTGACTGGATTATTTAACCATTCATTAACTTTTAAAAATATTGAAAGAATGATTGGGGATATAGGAAGAAAAAAATATAAAGACTTATGTGTAATCTTGTTTGATATCGATAATTTTAAGCAAATTAATGATTCCTTTGGACATATAAAAGGAGATGAAATGCTTGTGTTATTCACTACAATCTTGCAGGGAATAGATTTTAAAGATAAGATGGTAGGAAGATACGGTGGAGATGAATTTGTTCTTGCTGTACCTGATTGTCATAAACCAGATATTGAAGGAATATTTGATGTTTTGAACGTAATCCTCAATGAAATAGCAGAAGAACAAGGTATCCTAATTACCTTTAGTGCCGGAGTTGTATTATGGCATATGGGTGATAATGCAACTGATCTAATTAGAAAAGCAGATATTAAAATGTATGAATCAAAATCAAAAGGGAAAAACCAATATACTGTTTGGCAACATGAATTGAAAAAAGAATAGCACATAATCAATGTGCTATTCTTTTTTTTTTATCAAAAGCCTCTGATATAAAAAATGTGAAAAAAATATTTATGCTAGTTAAATTGCTTATTTAAAGCATTCATCTAATATGTGAATTTGAATTCATTTGACATTCAAAATACTTTTATGTATCATATTTTAAAGAGGAGATGGTTTGATGATAGGAAATAAGGTTTGCTTTTTTCAAAGCTTAGAATCAACAAATAGTTATATGAAAAAGCATCTTCATGGTTTTAAAAATGGAGATATTATCTGTGCTAAAGTTCAAACAGCTGGAAAAGGTAGAAGATCAAATATTTGGATGAGTAATAGTGGTGATTTACATATTAGTGTTTACTTAGATAATACTACTAAAGAAGACTCTATTTTTGACGTGATATTGATGATAACCAACACTCTTGTAGATGTATTTAATAAATACAGTATCGATGCCAAAATTAAATATCCAAATGATATCGTTGTTGGAAATAGGAAAATAGCTGGTATATTGATTGAAAGAGTTATCGGGGAAAAAGACGAATTTGTAATTGGAATCGGCTTAAACGTAGTAACTAAAGATTTCTCAAGAATAGAAAAAAAAGGAACGAGTATATTGTTGGAGACTGATTTAAAAGTAGATTATAGAGATGTGCTACAAGACTTTATAATTGCATATAACAAATTAATAGCTTGTAAATCTTGTGACCTTTATAACGCATATCTAGATAATAGTGTAATTATCGGTAGAAGTGTTACTTATAAAGAAGAGGCATACAACGTGAAAACAATTAACTTGGAAGGAAAAGTAGTGCTTGAAAAGGATGATAAGGAGTATGCAATGCATATGAACGACATATCATTTAAGGAGTTTTACGATGAATAATAGAACTAGAGAATTAACAATGATAGCACTGTTCCCGGCTTTGATGGGAGCGACGGCGGGGATTAGTATCCCGCTTTTTAATTTGCCACCAATTACATTGCAAACATTCTTTGTATTTTTAGCAGGGTTAACATTAGGTCCTAAAAAAGGGGCATTAAGTATGATCATATATTTGATCATAGGAGCAATAGGTATTCCAGTTTTTAGTGGATTTCGTGGAGGATTGGAAATTCTGACAGGATTTAGCGGAGGATTTTTAGTGGGATTCGTTTTTGCAGCATTTTTTGTAGGATTTATGAAAACTGTAAAGATTCTAAATAATAATATTTTGTCAAATTTCACAATATTGTTAGGTGCGAACCTAATTATATACATGTTTGGAGCCGCATATATAGCGTTTTTGACAAGTACAAGTATTTGGCCTACTTTAAGTGGATTGTCTATATATCTTATTGGAGATTTACTGAAAATAACAACGACTTTATATGTGTATGTACGCATACGAAGTGCATTTACATATGAGTGGGCGTAAATATGAAAACACACACATTTGTTTGAACTTCAAAATAAATTGACAATTACCGTAAATTCTTATAAAATGTAAGTAAATTTTGATAACTTAGGAGGAACATTATGATTTTTGAAAAAGTACAAGGAATTATCGTAGAAGAATTAGGGTGCGAAAAAGCACAAATAACTTTAGAAGCACATTTAAATGATGATTTAGGTGCAGATAGCTTAGATGCAGTTGAATTAATTATGGCTATAGAAGATGCGTTTGAAATTAATGTAAGTGATGAAGCAGCTCAGAAATTAACTACTGTAGGTAAAATCGTTGAATTTATCGAAGGTGAGAAGTAAAGATTTTCTCATGAAAATCTTTACTTATTTTTTTTACTAGAGAATAATTTGAATATCAAAGTAATGGAGGATGGTTATGGACTTAAGACAAATTAAAAATCTTATGAAAGAATTTGAAGACTCAAAAATTCATAAGTTAGAAATAAATGATCATGAGTTTAGTATTAAACTAGAAAAAGAGACAATTACTTTTTCAGGAACCCCTTCTATTTCAGCTACTAGTGTAGCGGCTACAGGAGTAGCTGCTACTGAGGTAGTTGAGAAACAAGAAGAGGTAATAGAGAATTTAAATATATTGGTTAAAGCACCACTGGTGGGAACTTTCTATGAAAGTCCTTCACCTGATGCAAATGCTTTTGTTAGAGTTGGACAAAAGATAAATAAAGGAGACACTTTATTTATAGTAGAAGCAATGAAAGTATTGAATGAGATAACTGCCCCGGTTGATGGAGTAATAGCAAAAATTAATATCAGTGATGCAACGATGGTTGAGTATGGCCAAGTTGTTATGGAAATTAAAGAGTAATGTTTCAAAAGATATTAATCGCAAATCGCGGGGAAATTGCAGTTAGAATTATTCGTGCTTGTAAACAACTAGGAATTGAAACTGTTGCTATTTATAGCGAAGCAGATAAAAATAGTCTCCATACACAGATAGCTGATGAAGCTGTTTGTGTTGGAGGAAACAAAAGTAGCGAGTCTTACTTGAATATGGAGAACATCATCAGTGCTGCAATTAGTAAAGGAGCTGAAGCTGTGCATCCAGGTTTCGGCTTTTTAAGTGAAAATGCTCGATTCGCAGAATTATGCGAGAGTTGTGGGATTAGATTCATTGGTCCTAAGGGTGAAGTAATTGATAAAATGGGTAACAAGGCGAGAGCTAGAGAAATTATGATAGCTTCAGGCGTTCCTGTTGTACCAGGATCTGATGGTAAAGTTGATTCGTTACAACAAGCTAAATCATTAGCTGTCGGTATTGGTTATCCAGTATTGATCAAGGCAAGCGCTGGTGGTGGTGGCCGTGGAATGCGTGTTGCTTACACTGAAAGCGAATTTGATCAAGCCTATGAAACTGCCAGAAGTGAAGCTAAAAATGCTTTTGGAGATGACACGATGTATTTAGAGAAGTATGTACTTAATCCAAAACACATTGAGTTTCAGATTATCGCTGATAAATATGGTAATACCGTTCACTTGGGTGAACGTGATTGTTCAATCCAAAGAAGGAATCAAAAAGTGATTGAAGAAGCACCTAGTTTAATTAGTGATGATCTAAGAAAAAGAATGGGTGACGCTGCGATTAAAGCTAGTAAAACAGTTAACTATGAAAATGCAGGAACTATTGAATTCTTAGTAAATGGAAATGATTTCTACTTCATCGAAATGAATACGCGTATTCAAGTTGAACATCCAGTTACTGAAATGGTAACAGGAATTGATATCATAAAAGAGCAAATTAAAATAACTGGTGGAGAACCGCTAAGTTTTAGCCAAGAGGATATTAATCTGAACGGACATAGTATTGAAGTAAGAATCAATGCAGAAAATCCCAAAGAAAACTTCAGACCAGCTCCTGGTAAAATAGATTTACTACATGTACCTAGTGGACATGGAGTAAGATTTGATAGTTTTATCTACACAGGATACAGTATTAGCCCGTTTTATGATTCAATGATGGGTAAGGTTATTGTCCATGGTAAAACAAGATTAGAAGCAATAAATAAGATGAAAGCTACTTTAGATGAATTAGTCATAAGTGGTGTTAGTAATAACAGGGAATTTTGTTTAAAGATATTGGAAAATAATGATTATGTTAAAGGTAATTTTGATACAGGATTTATTCCAAAATACTTAGATAGTTTAATTGGGTATCCAAATGAATAATCTAATTAATGCGTTTAATAAACGAAAACAAGAAAAAGAAAAAAGTACCGTACATATCAAACGAAATTTTCCAAAAACAAACAAAATAGATGTTCCTAAAGGTTTATATGAAAAATGTCCTAAATGTGCTGAAACAGTTAATATGAAAGTTATGTATGACGACAAATTTATTTGTAAAAACTGTGGTGAACATTTCAAAATGAGAGCAATAGACCGCATCAGTATTACTGTTGACACCGGGTCTTTTATTGAAAAAGGACTAGGGTATATAACCTTAAATCCATTGTTCCAAGATGGATATGATGAAAAGATTAAGAACTATCAAAAGAAAACTAATTTAGATGAAGCTTACATCTATGGATATGCAAGAATCAATGGTAGTCCATGTGTTGTAGGAGTAATGGATAGCTATTTCTTAATGGGTAGTATGGGTAGCGTTGTTGGTGAAAAAGTTACAAGAAGTTTTGAATATGCAATCTATAAAAAACTACCAATGATAATCTTTACTGCATCAGGGGGAGCAAGAATGCAAGAAGGGATCTATAGTTTAATGCAAATGGCTAAAACATCAGCTGCTGTTTTAAAACATAGTGAACAAGGATTACTTTATATTAGTGTCTTAACTCATCCAACTACTGGAGGAGTTACAGCTAGTTTTGCTTCTTTAGGAGATATCACATTAGCAGAACCTGGAGCTCTAATTGGTTTTGCAGGACCACGTGTTATCGAACAAACAATCAATCAAAAGCTTCCTGAAGGATTCCAAAGAAGTGAATTCTTAAAAGAAAAAGGGTTTGTTGATAAGGTTGTAAGAAGAAGTGAACTAAAACATACGCTTAGTAAAATCCTCGAGTTACATAGGAGGTATTAGATGAACATATTAGAAAAAGAGAGAAAACTTAAAGAGTTAGAAAGTAAACTAACTGAATTAGATAATGAGAATTTAATTGAGAAGATAAAAGAAGAAATTGAAAAGTATAAACACGATATGATGACAAACCTAAGTGCGTGGGATAGAGTCTTACTTGCCCGTCATGTTGGTCGTCCTACAGCTAGTGATTATATTAACTATATTTTTGATGATTTTATTGAGTTACACGGTGATAGATTATACCGTGATGACTCAAGTATTGTTGCAGGAATTGCTAGTTTAAACGGCACTCCTTTAACAATTATTGCTCAACAAAAAGGAAAAAACTTAGAAGATAATTTAGAACGTAATTTCGCAATGCCTCATCCTGAGGGTTATCGAAAAGCATTACGTTTAATGAAACAAGCAGAAAAGTTTAATCGACCAATTATTACCTTTATAGATACACCTGGTGCTTATCCAGGGCTTGGCGCTGAAGAGCGTGGACAAGGTGAGGCAATTGCTCGAAACCTTATGGAAATGAGCGCACTTCATGTCCCTGTTATCGCTATTGTTATTGGTGAAGGGGGAAGTGGTGGAGCTTTAGCTCTTGGTGTAGCTAACAAAGTATTTATGTTAGAAAATGCTATTTATTCAATTCTTAGTCCTGAGGGTTATGCAACTATCCTGTGGAAGGATAGTACTTTAGCTGCAAAAGCAGCTGAAGTAATGAAATTAACTAGTTATGATTTAGAAGAAATAGGTGTTATTGACGGTATCATCAAGGAACCAATTGGTGGTGCACACTACAATAAAGAGAAAACTTATGAAAGTACTAAACAACTTATAATAGATGAATTAGGTAAATTTAAAGGGCTTACTCATCTAGAAGTGAGAGAATCACGTATTAAGAAATTTAGAGATATTGGATTCTTTCAGCGTTTCAACTATGAAAATTTAGGAGGTGTTAAACGTTGAACTATACAAAAATATTAGGTACAGGTAGTTACGTACCAAGAACAGTTCTAACAAACGACGATCTAAAACAATTTGTCGATACATCTGATGAATGGATTAGTTCAAGAACAGGAATTAAAAAAAGACATATCGTAACCGATGAATATACAATTGATTTAGCATATCATGCTTCATTAAAAGCTATTGAAGATTCGAAAATTGATAAAGCAGAAATTGATTTACTAATAGTAGCAACAGTAACACCTGATAATGCGTTCCCAGGTGTTAGTAACTTATTACAAGGTAGACTTGGGTTAGAAAAAATTATGACATTTGATATTAATGCTGCATGTAGTGGATTCTTGTATGCATTAAACATTGCTGATAAAATGATAAAAAGTGGTGCTTACAATAATGCTTTAATCGTTGGGGCAGAAACTTTAACAAGACTAACTGACTGGCGTGACCGTAATACTTGTGTGTTATTTGGTGATGCAGCAGGAGCAATGATTATATCTCGCAGTGAAGAAAATAATATTCAGGATGTTATTTGCGGTAGCATTAGTGATTCTGAAGGAAATTTAATTTGTCACAATGTTGACATTAAAGATCCATCAGTAAACGCTAAAAGTGTCCAAGATCACATCCATATGAATGGGCGTGAAGTATTTAAATTTGCAACTAGAATTATGCCGAAAACAATTAGAGATTTACTAGAAAGAAACAATTATCAATTAGATGATTTAGACTATATTGTAGCTCATCAAGCTAATGAGAGAATCATTGATAAAGCTGCAAGAGATCTTGGATTTCCTATGGATAAGATGTATCTTAATATTAGTGAATACGGGAATACATCAGCAGCTAGTGTTCCACTAGCAATCGATGAAGCAATCCGTACCAATAAATTAAGGAAAGGTGATTTATTCGCCACAGTAGCCTTCGGTGGAGGATTTACTTGGGGTGGAGCAATCATTAAATTATAGGAGGAAGTATATGAGTGAGTTACTGGAAATATTAGGGAGTAAGTATCCAATCTTACAAGGTGGAATGGCTAATATAGCTACACACCAATTAGTCGCAGCGGTTAGTAGTGCAGGAGGATTTGGTATCCTTGCATCTGGTGGTTGGGATGCCGAAAGAGTAAGAGATGAGATTAGAAAAACAAGAGAATTAACTGACAAGCCATTTGGGGTAAATGTAATGTTAATGAGCCCTCACGCTAAAGCTATTAGTGATATGGTTATCGAAGAGAATATTAAAGTAGTTACAACGGGTGCTGGTAACCCTGGTATCTATTTAGAGAAATGGCACAAAGCGGGTATCAAAGTAATCCCGGTTGTCCCGAGTGTAGCACTAGCTAAAAGACTTGAAAGAAACGGCGCAGACGCTTTAATAGTTGAAGGTACTGAAGCTGGAGGACATATCGGAGAATCAACTACATTCACACTTGTACCGCAAGTACGTGATGCTGTAAAAATTCCCGTTATTGCTGCTGGTGGTATCGCTGATTCTAGAGGGTTTGACGCAGCGCTTATGTTAGGTGCTAATGGTGTTCAAATCGGAACAGTGTTATTAGCTTCTCATGAATGCCCAGTTCATGAGAATTACAAGAAAAGAGTCGTAAAAGCAAAAGACACAGACACAGTTGTAACCGGTAGAGGTACTGGAGCTCCGGTCCGTGTTATTAAAAACAAGATGTCACGTAAGTATTTAGAACTAACTAAAGAAAAAGAAATTGATTTAGAAGAAATGGAAAAACTAACTCTCGGTTCACTAAGTAGAGCAGTCTATGATGGAGATATGGATGGCGGAAGCATTATGGCCGGACAAAGCGCTGGATTAGTTAAGGAAATCCGTACTTGTAAAGAGATATTAGATGACATTTATTTAAATTCAAAGCATTATAGAGGATTAGTTAAATGAAAAAAGCCTTTATGTTTTCTGGGCAAGGTTCACAATACTTAGGTATGTGTAAAGAACTATATGATGAATATCCAACTGTAAGAAGTATGTTTGAAAAAGCTACACTAGTTTTAGGTTATAACGTTAAAGACATTATGTTTAATGATGAAGCAAAGTTAAATAACACTCTATATACACAACCTTTAATGTTTGTAATGTATGCAAGTATATTACAAGTTTTAAAGGAAAAAGGAATTACTTCTGATTATACTTTAGGGCTATCTCTAGGTGAATATGGTGCTTACTATGATAGCGAATGTTTCACTTTTGAAGAAGGGTTAAAACTAGTTCAAAAGCGTGCGATTTATATGACAGAAGCATGTTTCAGAACTAAAGGTAAAATGAGTGCAATATTGGGAATGGAAGCTGAACTTTTACTAGAAATTATTGAAGCAACTGATGGATACGTAAAAATAGCTAACTATAACACATATGGTCAACTTGTAATTAGTGGAGTTGAAAAGGCAGTTTTAAGAGTTAATGAATTGGCTTTGGAAAATGGTGCTAAAAGGGCTATATTACTTAATACAAGTGGCCCTTTCCATACTGATCTAATGTTTTATGCAAAAGAGAAGTTTAATGTCTATTTAAAGGAAGTAAAATTAGCAGAACCAACGAAGCCACTTTTACTAAACACGACAGGAAACTTTTATGAAAATAGTCTGAAAGAAAATATGGTGAAGCAAATTACGAATTCGGTAATGTTTTATCAAGAAATTGAAAAGTTATTAAAAGATGATGTCACAACCTTTATAGAAATTGGACCAAAAAGGACTTTGTCTAGTTTTGTTAAGAAAATTAGTCGAAAAGTCACAATATTAAATGTTGAGGATATTTCATCATTAAATAAGACTATCCTAGCACTGGAGGAGTAAACTATGAATTTTAAAGATAAAACTGTGGTGATCACAGGCGGTAATACCGGGATAGGAAGAGAGCTAGCCATTGCGTTTGGGATGAGGAAAGCTAATGTAGTTGTTAACTTCATCGTGAATGAAGAGGCTGCTGTAGAAACAATATCACATATTGAAAATTTAGGTGGTAAAGCGATTAAAATTTTTGGTGATGTGACCAAACTAGATGATTGTAAGAATATTATTGATAAAAGTATTAAAGTTTTTGGTAAAGTTGATGTTCTTATAAATAATAGTGGAATCACTAGAGATAATCTAATTATGAGAATGAGTGAAGATGATTTTGATAAAGTCATCGACGTAAACTTAAAAGGGACATGGAACATGTGTAAAAGTGTAACTAGACACATGATGAAAAATAGAAGTGGTAAAATCATTAATATTAGTAGTGTTGTGGGGATTATGGGTAATGCAGGACAAAGTAACTATGTTGCTTCAAAAGCAGGTATCATTGGCCTAACTAAGTCTCTTGCTAAAGAATTTGGACCACGCGGAATTACAGTTAATGCTGTAGCTCCTGGTTTTATAGAAACAAAAATGACTGAAGCTTTACCAGTTGAAGTTCGAGAAAACTATATGAAGCAAATTCCTCTTGGGAAATTTGGTACACCAGAAGATATTGCCAATTCTTGTATCTTCTTAGCATCTAGTCGTGCAGACTATATTACTGGACAAGTTTTAAGTATAAACGGCGGAATGATTTAATGAAGTTAAAACCGCTAACTATCAATGGTAAAACTGTTGAATTCCCAATCATCCAAGGGGGAATGGGAATTAGAATTAGTTTAAGTAGATTAGCTAAAGCTTGTATGAATAGTGGTATTGTAGCTACAATAAGTGCTGCTCAAGTTGGTTTCTTAAAAAAAGGATTTAGAAATGATCCTCTAAAAGCAAATAAAGAAGCGATAATTGAAGAAGTAAACAAAATACGCGCAGAAAGTCCTAATGGTATTCTTGGTGTTAACTTAATGCATGCTATTAACGACTATGATAAATATGCAGAATTCTTAGCAACACAAGACATTGATTTCATTGTTAGTGGTGCAGGTCTTCCTGTTGATTTACCAGCTTACATAAAAGATTCAAAAGTAAAAGGAGCTTTTATTATATCTAGCGGTCGTGCTGCTAGATTACTCCTTAAAAGTTGGGACCGAAGATATAACTATATGCCAGCCTTTATCGTCTGTGAAGGACCTTTAGCTGGAGGACATCTTGGGTTTAGTAAAGAAGACTTTGAAAGTGGAAATGTTAAGCAATTAGATGAAATAGTTAAAGACACTAAAGAAGTTGTAAAAGTATATGAAGAGAAATATCAAATCAAAATTCCTATAATAGCCGCTGGTGGTGTTCATGATGGACATGATATGGCTAAAATGATTATAGCGGGTAGTGATGGTGTTCAAATCGCTACAAGATTTATCGCAACACCTGAATGTGATGCGAGCGACGAATATAAAGAAATGATAGTTAACGCTAAAGAAGAAGATATCGTTAGAGTTACAAGCCCTGCAGGATTACCTGGGAGAGCTGTTAAAAACTATTTAACTAAATTTCTAGAAACTGGAAATATGAAAGTAAACTACTGTGTAAATTGTCTAAAAACATGTAAGAAAGTAGGAATCCCCTACTGTATTACAGAACAATTAGGTAATAGCTCAAGTGGTGACAATAAAGGTTTAATCTTTACAGGTGCCAAAGCGCATCTGATTAAAAAGATTGAAACAGTTGAAACGATAGTAAAAAGAATCATTAATGAGTGTAAACTCGACTTGAATTTAGCTGGAGGGAATTAATATGAAGAGAAGAGTAGTAGTTACAGGTCTGGGAGCTATAAGCCCAATTGGTAATGATGTAAAAACAATGTGGAAAAACGCTAAAGATGGTGTTAATGGGATTGATTTTATCAAGAACTTTGATACTGAGAGTAACAATACCAAAATAGGTGGAGAAATCAAAGATTTTGATTTCGTCGAGTATTTTGGTAGGAAACAAATAAAAAGAATGGATCGTTTTGTTCAATTGGGAATGATTGCTACAAAAGAAGCAATGATTGACGCTGATTTTGATATGGAAAACGAAGATACAGATCGTTTCGGTGTTTTTTATGGTAGTGGTATTGGTGGTTTAGAAACAATTGCTAGAGAAGAAGATAAAGCTAAAGCTCGTGGTTATGACAGAGTAAGTCCTTACTTTATTCCTAGTGCAATTATTAATATAGCCGCAGGGCAAATTGCAATTAAATACGGGTTACACGGTATGGTGACAAGTGTTGTTACTGCTTGCGCAAGCGCAACAAACTCTATCGGTGATGCTTTTAGAAGTATCAGAGATGGTTATCATGATGTTATTATTACAGGTGGAGCTGAAGGTAGTTTAATACCTTTAGGACTAGGTGGATTCAATGTTATGCAAGCACTTAATAAGTCAAATGATCCAAGTTGTGCTTCAATACCTTTTGATAAAAACCGTAGTGGGTTTGTTATGGGCGAAGGTGCTGGAACATTAATCTTAGAAGAATATGAACATGCCTTAAAAAGAGGTGCGAAAATATACGGTGAGATAGCTGGGTATGGTGCTACTTGTGATGCATATCATATAACAGGTCCAGATCCAGAAGCACTTGGAGCTATGAAATGTATGCTTAACGCTGTTAAGGATGCTAATTTAGAACCAACAGATGTTGATTATATAAATGCTCATGGTACTAGTACTCCGTTAAATGATAAAACTGAAACTTTAGCTATCAAAAAAGCCTTTAAAGAACATGCTTATAAATTAAATGTGTCTTCTACCAAAAGTATGACAGGACATTTACTTGGAGCAAGCGGTGCAGTTGAAGCAATCTTTGCATTATTAGCAACAAAAGAAGACTTCATTCCACCAACGATTAACACAAAAGAATTAGATGAAGAAGAATGTGACTTAAATTACACACTAAGTAGTGGTGTAAATAAAAAAGTAGATGTTGCAATAAGTAATAGTCTAGGGTTTGGTGGACATAATGCAACTATCTTAATAAAAAAAGTATAGAGGGTGAAAACATGCAATTAAACAGTGATCAGATTCAAAAAATAATTCCCCATCGTTATCCATTTTTATTAGTGGATAGAGTATTAGAAATGGAACCGGGATTATCATGTAAGGCGATTAAAAATGTTAGTGCAAATGAAGGACAGTTCCAAGGACACTTTCCCGAAGAACATGTAATGCCAGGAGTGCTAATTATTGAAGCTTTAGCACAAGCTGGCGCTTTAATTATTCTTTCTTTAGAAGAAAACAGAGGTAAAATTGCTTATTTTGCAGGAATTGATAAATGTAAATTTAAGCAAAAAGTTGTTCCTGGTGATCAGTTATTACTAGAAGTAGAAATAACAAAAAGAAAAGGTCCGATTGGCATCGGAGTTGCTAAAGCTACCGTAGATGGTAAATTAGCATGTATAGCTGAATTAAAATTTGCAGTTGGAAAATAGAGCTAGAATTTCTAGCTCTTTTCTTTTACTCAAATTGAAAAAAAATTAAATTAATGAACTAAAAAAGGTAATTATGATATAATATTTATGTTAAAGAAAATAGGTGATTATATGGAGAAGTTAGCCAAATTACTACATCAAAAACAAGCGTCTAGAATCCTTGATGTTGGAACTGGAACAGGCAACTTTGTAAAACTTATTACTTCTTGTTATAACGACTATCAATCAATTATTGGAATTGATACGATTGATGGTGCTATAAAACTTGCAAAAGAAGCTTTTGATGATGAAAGAATAACTTTCAGAAATATTGATGGATATCATATGGATTACCCAGATAAATATTTTGATATTGTTTGCTTATCAAATAGCCTTCATCATCTAGATGCTATTTCACCTCTCTTTAAGGAGATGGAAAGAGTTTTAAAAGATGACGGGTTCATCATTGTCGCAGAAATGATAAATAACGATTTAACGAACAAACAGTTAAGTCATTTGAAAATTCATCATTTCGCTGCAAAAACGGATCGTCTAAAGGGCGATATTCACCACGAAACGTATTCAGAAAAAACGATACAAGAAATCTTGAAGAAAGAAACAACGTTAGCTAGTAATAAATCTTGGATATTAAAGATTTTAGCTAGTGCGGATGATGACTTACCAGATCGTTTTAAATGGCCTCAAGATACTGTTTCAAGATTGATTAAGCGTATTCCTCTAGAATTTCAAACAGAGGAACTTAAAAGAGAAGGACAAACAGTAGTTGAATACATAAACGAACATGGGTTTGATACATGTCCAACATTGATTGTGGTGATGAGGAAATGAAACTATTAAAAATATTTGATAACCGCCGAACTAAGATTGGTGCGCAACCAATCATTTATCGTAATGCCGTAAGAGCAATAATCATGAAACGCGATAAAATCTTAATGGTGTATTCTGAAACTTCTAAAGAGTTTAAATTCCCTGGTGGGGGAATTGAACATGATGAATCACGTGAAGTAGCTTTAAGACGTGAAGTAGTTGAAGAAGTTGGACACGTTATTAAGAGTGTTAATGAAAGTTTAGGTTACACCGATCAAATCTATAATGATATTTATGATGATACTAAATATTTCTATCAAAGAAGTTATTACTATTTTTGTGAAGTTGAAGAAGAGTATGTTGGTATGAAATTAAGTGAATCAGAAATAGCTCTACGATTTTTACCTAAGTGGGTAACACTAGATGAGGCAATTAGAATAAATCAATTAAAAGTAACAACAAATAATGAATTTCCATGGACTGAAAGGGAATTGCATGTACTTAGAATACTGAAGGAGATGACACCGTGAGGGGATTCGAAAAAGCAAAAGATTATGAAGAATTAAACATTGAATTACCAAAAAGAGGTACGAGAAGAAGTGCGGGATATGACTTCGCATTAATTGAAGAAACAATTATTCCAGCTGGCAAAATTGTTTGGGGTAAAACAGGGTTAAAAGCATATATGACTGATGATGAAGTTTTATTCATCTACCCTCGCAGTAGTTTAGCTAGAAAACGTGGTTTAATGCTTTCTAACAACGTTGGTGTTGTTGATAGTGATTACTATGGTAATCCTGATAATGACGGTCATATCATGATCTCGTTATATAATTTCACAGATAAAGAAGTAGTATTACCAAAAGGTGAAAGAGTTGCTCAAGGAATCTTTCAAAAATACTTAATAGTTACTGATGAAGAAGAAATTCTTAAGGAAAGACTAGGTGGGTTTGGTAGTACTGGTAATTAGTTTTTAAATCTATTGACAATGACCTTTATAAGGTTTAAAATTTAGTTGCAATTGAATATAATTGATGGTGTCTTTTTGAAGACGTAACAGGGAATTGAGTGTAAACCTCAAGCTGTCCCAGCAACCGTAATTCGGACGAAATGCAAAATACCACTGCTAATAAGCGGGAAGGTGCATAGTAGGATGAAAATAAGCCGGTAGACCTACCATTAATAATAGTTTTCTCCTGGGTAATGAGATAGATACTATATATAGTACAATTTTTGTTGTATTAGAATAGTATATTATGGACCTAGGACTAGGTCCTTTTTATTTTGCTTGAAAACTCAAATTCTTTGCAGAAAAGGTGATTTATATGCCCGGTAACAAACAGTATCTAAGCTATCCATTCCTCTATGAGGATAAGAAAATCGTTGATTTTGAATTATTAACTGATGAGATAGCATCATATCTAGCTTTAGCAGTAAGCTTTACAAAAGATAAGGAATTTAAAGAGGAATTAATTAAAATCACAGAACTTGTCTATCATTTAAATCCATGTGTTAGAAAAAACACAAAACTTGAAGGATTTGAATTAGCTTGGTTGTTTAATAAGTATGAGAAATACACATACTTAACCAAAGACAGAGAATCATTATTTGTGCTACCGTATGGTACTAAACTTGCTAGTGTGTTACATATTTTACGAACTAAATCTAAAAACCTAGTGAGATTACTTCACCATATTAATGTAGAAGGAACTATAATAGATGATTCTTTATTTGATTTTTCTAACGTTCTAGCTAATTATTTCTTTGTTGCTGCAATGTATGCTAACAAATTAGATGGAGTAGAAGAGATACCATTTGCATCAAGAGTTTATAAATAACCTAAATAATGAGAAAAGGAAGAGAGAATATGAAAAAAGTATTATTAGTAGCATTACTTGCAATCACACTAACTTTAACAGGTTGTGATCAAGTGGAAGACACAGTAACAGATTTGCAAGACAAAATCACTACAGTAACAACAGATCTTCAAACAGCAGTAGATGCAATGGGTGAATTAGAAACTACTATCACTACATTACAAACTAACTTAACTACAGCTGGAGAAACAATTACTAACCTAGAATCAAATGTTGTAGGAGTAAATGCAAACTTGGAAGACGCTGAAGCTAGGATTGAAGAGTTAGAAGCTGAGTTAGCACAAACTAATAACAAAATTAAGAATGCTCTTAACAGAGAGAACTGGGACATCAGAAAAGAAAGATATGATGCTTCTTGGGCAGCATATGATGCAGAGTATTGTTTCGGAGTATTTGATGAAGATTGGTCTACAATCACAGCGAATGATTACACTCATAACACAGGTTTAAAATTCATTATAACTATTGAACAAGTTCAATGGGGAACAGAAATCTTTGTTAAAGACTCATGTGGAAACTATAGCGAATTTATTTATAGCGAATCTTCATATTCAATGTATTCAACACCTGCAAGTTTCTTTGAAGTTGGAGAAACATATGAAGTGGTATTATATAAAGAAATTTATTTTACAGAATATCAATTAGGATTATTACCATTAACTGATATGGGTGAAATGGGAGCATATCCTACAGACTTAAGTGGAATCGTAAGTACTAAAATAGAAGACTAATTATTGGGGGTATCACTATGAAAAATATGGTGATAAAAGGACTAGTTCTAGTCATGGCATTTTCAGCCTATTTTAATGTGTCACAAATCCTTAAAATAAAAACCTTAAATGAAAACAATCAGGTATTACAAGAAAATATCTCTGATCTTGAAGATCAATTAGAAATTCTAGAACAACAAATTATCGACTTAGAAGAAGATGAAGATGTTGTTATAGATACTTGTAATAAATTATATGAAATTGTTATCAAAATCAAATCACAAAGTGATGATTTAGATAACACATATACTCATTGTACAAATAAGGCTTATTTAGGTGATGCATTAGATGAAGTAGCTGATGAACTAGGGATTGTTCATGACCCAAGATATGATAAAGAATATATATATGGTAGAATGATTATTTCATTTTACTCAGTTCAAGTAACTTTTGAAGAGTATTATCAAATCACAATTAACGGTGAATATGCTCAATTTGGGATAGACCTAATTGAGTTAGAAGATGGAAATAATTATGAATTCACCTTGGTGAGGTGGGCTTCGTGAAAACTAAAGACTTAACATTAATAGCTATTTTAGTAGCTATCTTAGTTGTTTCTCAGTTCGCTTTTAGTATGGTAGTTGGAGTTAATTTAGTCTTTCCACTACTGATTATATATACATATAATTTAGGATACAAAAAGACGTTAATTATCCTATTATCATTCATTGGTTTAAGATTTTTAATGGGTTTACCCATTTTAACTGTAACTTTATGGCTTTGGACTTTTATAATCCTTATATCTTTAGCCCATATTGTAAATAAACTATCTAGAGGTAACGAGTATATCGCAGCTACTTACGCATTGTTTTACTTTATGTTGTTTGGATTCTTATGTGGAGTTCAAGAATATATTTTAACTGAAGTACCTGTCTATGCTTATTGGCTTAGAGGAGTACCAAGTGATATGTTAGGAGCTATTACAGGATTTATTACCACATTAGTTCTGTTAAAACCTCTTTCCACAGTAATAAAACAGTTTAGTTTATCAAATACAAGTAGTTTAAGTTAACTAAAAGAACTCTAAATTTTATGTTTAGAGTTCTTTTTTTATGATATAATTGTTCTAAAGGGGAGATTACTATGAGACTTATAAACTCACCAATTACTAAAAATGGCGAAGTTAAGTATTTTGAATTATTCAAAATATTCGTTTTAGTGATGGGAGTAGTTATGTCTTTTTCTTTTATCTCAAATCAAGTAGAGATTGAGAACTATACTCTTGTTAGAATCTCTTTAACAATTCTAATGATGGTTATTGTCGTTTTATTTGGAGCGGTATTAACTAATGAAACATTTGAATTAATAGAACTAATAAAAACATTCATTCTTCCATTATTGAACCTTCGATATAATGTAAAATTATCAATTAAATCAATATTTAGTAATCTTAATTACTTTATAAATAATTCATTAAAACCTAGAAGCCATTTTTCTAGATTATGTGTTATGCGTTGTTAAAAATTCTCTTTGTTTTTTAATTATAAAAAAAAGGAGAAGAAAATGAAAAAACGCATACTTATGTTTGTCGAAAAACGACAAGCCATTTTAGAGATAAAAAAGACACATAATAAGGAAATAAAAGTTGCTTCTTTTATTATGGAATCATTTCTAATATTTACGATACTATATGGTAGTATATTACTATTTGGTCTAATTGGAGACCTTAATAGTGAATTTAATTATTTATTTTATAGCGCCAATATAATTACTATTTTAGGGTATATCCTATTAAGATATTTGTATGAATTGAGATACCAAAGTATCAATGAAACGAGTTATAATCCACGATATATTATCTTGTTTGATGTGATCGATTTACTGTTTACATTAACGGTAATAAATGGAGTATTTTTGGGGGTATTAGTTTATCAACAGTTTACTGGATTTAACTTAATATTGATTAGCATATTCAGTATTCTAGTTATTTTATTTTGGGTGACATTCCAACTCTATCTATCACGAGTTATAGGAAAAGAGCAAAGAATAACTGCTAATCTTAAAACAGTTTGGATACTTGGATTGTTATACCTAAGTTTGTTGGAATTTACTTCATTCTTGAAAATTAATCTTCAATACTTAATCACGCTATATTTAGCTTTACTTGTATATATAATTATTGAATACTTTCAGAAGAATCATTTCATAAGTATCAATAAGTACTTTACAAGATTACTAATTCTAACCATTGCCTTGTTTGTGTTTGGATTAACGCTAGAATACAATCCATTCACGGATGTTAATTTAACTACTCCTGATTTCATCAGAGAAGAAGAAGTACATGAGTTTAGAGAAGGTAGAATCACAGGGATAGTTTCTACTGATGATTACCTATTTGTTAAGTATCTAGATGTTGATAGAAACACAATAGAAATATATGATCATGATTTTAATCTTTTAAATGACGATAATAATTTTGAAGGATTCATCTCAGTTTATGAAGAAGATAAGGAGATTTACGTCCTTCAAACAGAGAATCTATTAGAACTAGGTAATAGATTTAGTTTATACAAATTAACTGATGGTTTATCATTTGAAAATGAATTTTCAATTACTGGCAATTTTGGTTCAGAACCAAGTATCCCTGTTCTTATCGATGGTGAGTATCATATGATTTTCACTACGTGGGTTGCTGATTCAGAGATGAGTAGTGGGTATAGTAGTGTCATGAATTTTTATAGAATAATTAATAATGATTTTACAATTATTGATTATGAGAACGGAGTTTTATATCAAAGTGATGAGACTATTTATATTGGTGTTGATGACTTTTTGTATTCAGCAACAAGCCATAAATATAACAATAGTTTTACTAACAATAAACTCATCGGCTCATACGAAGATATCTCTCATTTTAGAAATGCAAAATCATTCTCTAATGGGTACTTCCTAAGAAATCAAGATCAATTGAATTTGGTAAGTGAATTTGATGAAGAAGAACTTGTTTTTAAAGATAGTTTTGTGTCTTTCCCAAGGTTAGAAGCAATCTATGATGGTTCTTATTTCGGGGAAATAACTGACTTTGAAATCGATGGAGATATTATAAAAGGATATGTAACCTCAGGTGCACCTTTAGAATATCAAAAGGTAATTCTATATGCCGAATACGACATATTAAAAGAAGAGTATAGGGTATATGAAACAAAGGGTGAACTTGTATTTTTTGATGAGAATATTTATGAATTAGATGGACAAATATTACATATGTTAAGTGATGAGTATTTGTTTGATTCTAGTCAAAATACTTTGATTGGTTTAAGCCTTTCAAGTTTAACAATTGGTGCATTATTATTTACAGCTTTAAGGACTAATAAATTAGTCTTCAAAGGTGGTGAAGAGAATGTATAATATAATCTATTTAAGTTTATTTATTGTTGTGTTTGTTATTCAATACGTTCTATTACCAAAAGATATGAGTAAACGATTTTTGATTGTGCTTACGGCTGTATCTTTTGCATTTCTATTCATAGATATCATTGTGTATTTTATGTTTTTGGATAGAATTATTACCATTATTTTCACTGTTATCTTTATTATATCGTTAACTGTTCTTACGTTGGTATCTAGTAAAATACCATTTGATGAAGTAGTAATTAATAAAAGATTATTTCATATTGTTTTTAATACAGTTTTAGGGTTCACTCTGATTGTGATTATTCCTAGTTTACTTATGTTACTAAATATTGTTTTATGGGGAAGACTATTGGTTATTTTTGGATATTTAATATTTGTATTACTATACAATATCTTTTTAGATGTAGAGTATAGAAATGATTCAGCTTATATAGTTTTATTGTTAGTAATCTCAGTGCCACTAGTGATTATAGGAAGACAATCATTTTATAAAATGAATGATGTGTTTGATTACTTTGAGATTGATTCAAGTATTGTAAGAGAAAAAATAGAATATGAGGTTATGTTAATAAATCCGAACATTTCTTTAGATGATTGGCAATATTTTCAGATCGAAATATATGATAGTATTCTATATGCATACGAGGTAAATGGAGTGGAAAGTGGGTCCTCAGGAGAAAGGGTATTTACAGTTATTGATTTAGAGACAGAAGAACTATTATATGGTAAGAGTTTAAATACTGTTACAGGTGATTATGTAAGAATTTCTGATGAAGATGGTCATGGAATTTATGAGATAAATGGGGAGGTATATATTGTAACTTCTGAGTATATTTTAAGCTATAAAGATGGAGAGGTTGATGTCTTTTATACAGGCGAAATCAGTACTGCATTTGAGAAGAATGGCAACTTATATTTCTTTAATAATAATTATACTGATGATAATTTCACAGCTATTTTTGATGGAACAAACATCGTGTTTACAGATGAATATTCTTACCATACAAGTAGTGATTATCGTTCGAACAAAAATGTCCTGTATAGTAAAATTGGCTATCAAGAATATGAAGGTTATTATGTTATTGAAGATGATGTATATTATGGAGATGAAGTTGGGTATATTAATGATGAATTGATCGTTGTTGGAAATTATAATGAGATGTATTTGAGTAGTGCTGGAGTATACAAAGAGATTAATAGATCACTAACAGAAAATCTTGTTTCATGTGGTGATATGTATTACACAACTTGGAGGAGCAGTTTCATTGTGAATGATTATCCAAGTCCAATGATGTTTGTCTTAGATAAGGAATTGAGTATTGAGTCTGCATATCTAAGTGACGGTATTTATGGCCTTGTATGTTATGATGGTGAACTATACGGAAAAACCGATGAGTATAAAGCGGATGCTACTTATGATCAAAGTGTATTTGTTAGGTTTGATACATCATCAACAGATTATATGGAAAGACCAATATTTACAGAATATAAATTAGTTTTTAGTAGTTTAGGAAGAAGTTTTCTCCTAGTTCTAGTTCCATTTATGAAGTTCAGTAGATATGTTATTAAAAAGAAAAAAATAACCACAACATAACAAGACAAAAAGACCATTATCTGCTATTATGGATTTGGTCTTTTTATTACGGCTTATATATATATACGAAAGTTAAATGTTTTGCTTGAATAAATAGTGTTTATTTGATAAAATATAAAAGCCGTAAAATACACACACACCGGAGTGAGTTGCTTAGAGTTACTAAGTATAGTAATAGCAACAAAAACGTAGATGGTAGTGGAGGCATAAATCTAAAGGAGGAATTACAAATGGGTGTAATCTCAATGAAGCAGCTTTTAGAAGCTGGAGTTCATTTCGGACATCAAACACGCCGTTGGAATCCTAAAATGTCAGAATATATATATACTGCACGTGGTGGGATTCACATCATCGACTTACAAAAAACAGTTGTACTTGTCGAAGAAGCTTATCAAAAGTTATTAGAAATTGGTAAAAATGGTGGAAAAATTTTATTCGTAGGAACAAAAAAACAAGCTCGTGACGTTGTCCGTGCTGAAGCAATCAGAACAGGGCAATACTATGTATCACAAAGATGGTTAGGTGGAACATTAACTAACTTCAAAACAATTAGAAAATCTATCAGAAAACTACATGACTTAACAAAACAAGAAGCTGATGGAACTTTTGAACGTTTAACTAAAAAAGAAGTTATCGCTAAACGTAAAGAAATGGATCGTTTAGAAAAATTCTTATCAGGTATTAAAGATATGAAAGCTTTACCTCAAGCAGTTTTTGTTGTTGATCCAATGCAAGAGAAAAATGCTGTATTAGAAGCTCGTAAATTAGGAATCCCAGTATTCGGTATCGTTGATACTAACTGTGACCCAGATTTAGTTGACGTAATCATTCCTGGTAATGATGACGCAATCAGAAGTGTAAAATTAATCGTTGGTAAATTAGCTGACGCATTCATTATCGCTGCTGGTGGAGTTGTAGTGCAAGAAGCACCTACTCCAAGACAAGATCGACCTGAAAGAAAACCTTACAATCGTGATAACAGAAACAGAGACAACAGAAGCTACGATAACAGAAATAAAAAACCATACCAAAAAAATCCTAATGCAAAACCTTATGTGAAAAGAGAAGATAGACCAGCTAGACCAGCTGCAAATACAACTCACACTAGACCAATTACTACAACAAAACCAGTTACTACAACAAAACCAGTTACTACAACAAAACCAGTTGCTGCTAAGCCAGTTGCTGCTAAACCAGTAGAAACTAAACCTGTAGCTACTAAACCAGTAGTTGCTAAACCTGTAGTAAAAGAAGAAGTTAAGGTACAAGCTCCTAAAAAAGTAGAATCAGTTAAAAAAGAAGTTACGGCACCTGCTAAAAAACAAGATTTAAGCGCTTTAAAAGTTGCTGAATTAAGAACATTAGCAAAACAAAAAGGACTAACTGGTTATTCAAAACTTAAAAAAGCTGAATTAATTGACGCTTTAAAATAGTACTTATAGAGAGCTTTCACGCAAAGCTCTCTTTTCTTAAAAAAATAAATGAAATATAAAATATAAAGGAGAACCTATAATGGCAATCAGTGCAAAATTAGTTAAAGAACTAAGAAATAAAACTGGTGCAGGTATGATGGATTGTAAAAAAGCATTAACTGCAACAGATGGTGACATTGAAAAAGCGGTAGATTGGCTACGTGAAAAAGGTATCGCTAAAGCAGCTAAAAAACAATCTCGTATTGCTGCAGAAGGATTAGTATCAGTAATGGTAAATGGAAATGAATCATTAGTTTTTGAATTAAACTGTGAAACAGATTTCGTTGCTAAAAATGATAACTTCAGAGCATTAACAGATAAAGTTGGAACTGCAATTTTAAATAGTAAAGCTACTAACTTAGAAGAAGCATTACAAGTTGAGTTAGATGGTAAAGCACTTGAAACTATATTAGTTGAAAGTACAATGACTATCGGAGAAAAAATTTCATTAAGAAGAGTAACAAGAATTGTTAAAGAAGATTCAGCATCATTTGGTGCTTACACTCATATGGGTGGAAAAATCGTTGCTTTAACAGTTGTTGAAGGTGTTGATCAAGAAGCAGCTAAAGATGTTGCTATGCACGTTGCGGCTATCAACCCTAAATATATGTCAAGTGCAGATATTTCAGAAGATGTAATCGAGCATGAAAGACAAGTATTAACTAACGAAGCTTTAAATGAAGGTAAACCAGCTAATATCGTAGAAAAAATGGTAGTAGGAAGATTAAACAAGTATCTAAAAGAAATTTGTTTAGTTAATCAACCATTCGTTAAAGATCCAGACTTAACAGTTGAAAAGTTTGTAAAAGCTAAAAACGGTAAAATCGTTTCATTCTTACGTTTAGAAGTAGGAGAAGGAATTGAAAAACGCGTTGAGGATTTTGCAAGCGAAGTAATGAGCCAAGTAAACGCATAATTAAAGAAATAGGACACAAAATTGTGTCCTATATTTTTATAATATATGCTATAATAATATAAAGTGAGTTTAAACGGAGGGTATTATGGAAAAGAAACGGATTATAATTAAATTAAGCGGTGAAGCCTTAAGTAATGGTAATAACAAAGCTATCGATCCTGAAAAAGTTAGAGTTATCGCAAAAGAAGTTGTTGATGCTTATAACTTAGGTGGTTTAGAAATTGGTATTATTGTTGGTGGTGGAAACATCTGGCGAGGTAAAATCGCTGCTGAAATGGGAATGGAAAGAAGTAGTGCAGATTACATGGGAATGATTGCAACAATCCTAAATGCTTTAGCTTTACAAAATGCTATTGAAGAACTAGGTGTTGAAACGAGAACCATGACAAGTCTTAATATTCCACAAGTTGCTGAACCATATATTAGAAGAAAAGCAATTAGTAACTTAGAAAAAGGACGTATCGTAATCTTTGGTGGAGGTACAGGTAACCCTTACTTCTCTACTGATACAACAAGTGCTTTAAGAGCTGCTGAAATTGGAGCAAATATTATCCTGATGGCTAAAAATGGTACTGATGGAGTTTACAACAAAGACCCTCGTAAACATAAAGATGCAGTTAAATATGATGAATTAACTCATCATGAAGTGTTAGATCAAGGCTTACAAGTAATGGATTCAACAGCCTCTGCACTTTGTAAAGACAATGGAATAAAAATAGTAGTATTCGATATGAACACTAAAGGTAATATCAAACGAGTTGCCTCAGGTGAAAAAATCGGAACACTAATATATTAAGGAGGATAAACAATGCCTGATATGATATTAATGGAAACAGAAGAAAAAATGGAAGAACGTGTAAGTAATTTAAGCCATGAATTAGCTAAAGTTCGTACCGGACAAGCAAATCCTAGAATGTTTGATGATGTAAAAGTAGACTATTATGGTGTACCAACACCTATCTCACAAGTTGGGAGCATTGCAATTCCTGAACCAACTCAAATTGTTATTAAACCTTACGATAAGAGTTTAGTAAAAGAAGTTGAAAAAGCAATCCTTGCTGCTAATTTAGGAGTTAATCCTAATAATGAAGGTGTACAATTACGTATTGTTTTCCCAGCACTTACAACTGAACGCCGTAAAGAATTAACTAAGAAAGTTAAGAAATACGGTGAGGAAGCAAAAATTTCAATTAGAAGTATTCGTCGTGAAGGAAATGATGCTATTAAAAAACTAGAAAAAGCTTCAGATATTTCTGAAGATGATTCTAAAGGTTATCAAGAAGATATCCAAGAGTTAACTAATACATACATTGAAAACGTAGAAGCAGTTATGGCTTCAAAAGAAAACGACATAATGAGTTTATAAAAATAAAATGCAGAAATTTAATTTCTGCATTTTTTATTTACCAATCTTCCTTTGTAATACCGTATATATATTCATCCCACCAAATAGGATTACCATCATTATCATCTTTGAAATGAACTCTTTTCTTTAAATGACCTTCTTTTTTTAACCCAACTTTCTCCATTACTCGCCATGAAGGAATATTATCAGGATTACACATCGCTTTTACTCGGTTAATATCTAAATGATTAAAGCCATAATCTATTAATGCTTTAGTACTTTCGGTGCAATATCCCTTGTTTTGGTATTTATTATTAAAGATATATCCAACAGCATACTCTTTAAAACGCTCGGGATTACTAAGCCCAAAGTATATATGCCCAATATGTTTATTACTTTCTTTTAGTTTTACACTATAATAACTGCCTAACGGAACTATATAAGTCATGACACGGTTCATCTGTTTAACATCATATGGTTCACTATCTTCAAAAGTATGAACACTTTCTTCACTCATATATTCAAACATAGCTTTTGTGTCATCGAAGTTTAATAGACTAATATATGTTCTATCAGTCTCTATTCTAAATGATAGATGATCTTCAACTATTTTCACTTTTTTGTCTCGTCCCATAGCCTTATATGCGTTTAACCACTCTTCTAGACTTGATAGATAGATAGTTTCATTATCTAATTCGAATGATTTACTGATATGGAATGGAAAACTGTATAACCCATTTTTAGTTTTTACTTTGAAACCTAACATAATATCTATAGCAACACCATCTAATTCAAGTGAAAAGAAATGGTCTGTTTGATATTTTGGATTAGACTCAATATAAGTATATGGATAAGGTTTAAGCAATTCTAATAGTTTCTCATAGTCGTTTTCGTCTACAAGTAAATCAATGTCATCTACTGTAGTCTTGATTCCTTCGAAATATAACATAAAAGAAGCACCGAGTGCCCAGTTTATATTACAGTTATTTAGTTCTTTAGCTAGATATGTTAATACTTTTCGATGTTTTGTTGTCTTCATAGTATCACCTATATATATTATACATTCAAAGAATTGAATTGTATATAGAGATATTAAGGGTTTCTATATGGAAATCCTAAGTATTGATAGTGATTGTTTTACTTATAATTAGGTTATGTTTTAGTGTTTATTGATTAGTTTTCTAAGGACAGATATTACTATATTTGATTGTGGCTGCTTTTTTCTGTGAAAGTGTTGTGAGGATATAGTTTTTTTGTAGAAATATCTACTTAGTTATAGTATAATAAAATATTGTAATGAGGTGATTTTATGAGTCTAGAGAATAGAGTCTTAAGTAAATATATTCCAGAGCACATAGCGATCATAATGGATGGTAATGGTCGTTGGGCAAAAAGAATAGGTATGCCAAGAACGTTTGGTCATAAAAAAGGTAGCGAGAACTTAAAAGATATTGCTTTAGTTTGTAACGAAATAGGGATCAAAGCTTTAAGTGTTTACGCTTTTAGTACTGAGAACTGGAGTAGACCTAAAGCGGAAATAGATTATTTGATGGCTTTACCTGCTGAATTTAAAGAAGTATTTAAAGGTAAGTTCAAAGATAATGATATTAGAGTAATCTTTTCGGGTAGAAAAGATCGTTTTCCTAAAAAAGTTCAGGAGCTAATTATTGATGTTGAAGAGAAAACGAAAGAAAGAAAAGGGTTAATCTTAAACATTTGCTTTGATTATGGTAGCTATACTGAAATCTTAGATGGTGTTAAGGAAATAAGTAAAAAGTTTAAAAAAGGTGACATTAAGTTAGATGACATTACGGAAGACTTAATGCATGACCATTTATATACAAGAGAATTACCCAGATTAGATCTGCTTATTAGAACTAGTGGTGAAGAAAGAATTAGTAATTTCTTATTATGGCAATTAGCTTATAGTGAATTAATATTTGTTAAAAAGCATTGGCCGGCGTTTAATAGAAAGGAATTATTTAAAGCATTAGATAATTTCCAAAAACGTAATAGGAGATTTGGAGGGCTAAAGGAGGATAAGTCATGAAAAAACGTGTAATTACTGGGGTTGTATTAGCTCTTATTTTAATTCCTGTGTTTGTTATTGGTGGAGTAGCACTGAATATCACATTATTATTATTAACAATGGGTGCAAGTTATGAGTTGTTTAAGATGTACAATGTACAAGCAAAATTACCTAATTACCTAATGGTGACAGAGATTTTATTAGGTGGTTTAACTTATTTTACGATTCAGTCTTATTATGAAGGTCGAGCAACATTAGAATGGACTTTCTTACTTGTTATTGGGTTGTTAGTTGTTGGAGCTTTATTATTAGTATTTATTGAGAATTTTACTGCAAATAACTTTAGTGAACTATTAGTTAGCGTTTTATATCCAGCATTTGGATTTGGGGCATTGTTCGCATTAAGAAATATTGATTTATATAACTTAGGATTCTTATTTGTTATTACTATAATGACAGATATCTTCGCATACTTTGTTGGAGTTAACTTTGGTAAACACCGTTTAGCGGTAAAGATTAGTCCTAAGAAAAGTATTGAAGGTAGTATAGGTGGTACTGTAATAGCTACGATTATTACTTTAGTTTACCTAAGAGTATTCAATGTTACTCATATTGGGGCAATTGAAATGACTTTCTTTGTTAGTGTATTACTGATTATTTTTATAAGTATTATGGGACAAATCGGCGATTTAGTAGCTAGTAAATTGAAAAGACATTTTGGAATAAAAGATTATTCTAATATTTTCCCAGGGCATGGCGGGGTAATGGACCGTTTTGATAGTACAATATTTGCCGCTATGGTGTTAATGTTGGTTAGTAAGGTCGTTGGATTATTATGAAATTGTATTTATTAGGAGCAACTGGTTCAATTGGAGAACAAACATTAGATATCGTTAGAACATCTAACGGTAAATTTAGTGTGGAGACAATCGCTGCTAATAAAAGTATTGATAAAGTTAAGAGAATTATTGAAGAATTTAATCCTAAATTTGTTAGTGTTGGATTGGAAGAAGCAATGAAAGATTTAATGAAAGTGTATCCGAACATTGAATTTGGATATGGAGTTGAAGGATTAATCAAAGCTGCAACATATGGTGAGACTGGTGAAGACTTAGTTGTAAATGCTGTTGTTGGTAGTGCCGGACTTGCTCCTACTTATTATGCTATTAAAAAAGGTCGTAATATAGCGCTTGCCAATAAAGAGACATTAGTTATTGGTGGCGACTTAATTAGACCGATGTTAAAAGAATATAATGTTACTTTAATTCCAATTGATTCAGAACATAGCGCAATTATGCAATGTATGAATGGTGAGGATAAGAAAACAGTAGAAAACATCATCATTACTGCTAGTGGTGGTAGTTTTAGAGATAAAACTAGAAGTGAACTAAAAGGTGTTACTGTTGAGTCTGCTCTATACCATCCCAACTGGACGATGGGTGCAAAAATCACTATTGATTCAGCGACAATGATGAATAAAGGGCTAGAAGTCATTGAAGCTCATCATTTATTTGATGTATCTTACGATAAAATCAAGACAGTATTACATAAAGAAAGTATAATACATTCATTAGTTGAATATAATGATACTTCAATGATTGCTCATTTAGGTAATCCTGATATGAGAGTACCAATTAGTTATGCAATCAATTATCCAAGTAGAGTACCATTTAAGGGGAAACCTTTAAACTTGATTGAAGTTGGTTCGTTACATTTTGAGGAATTAAGTTTTACTAGATTCCCGATGCTTGATTATGCTTATAGAGCTGGTAGAAAAGGGAATATCTTCCCTTGTGTATTGAATGCAGCTAACGAAGCTGCAGTTAGTTTATTCTTAAATGGGAAAATAACATTCCTCCAAATTGAAGAAATTGTGGTAGAATGTTTAAATAGATACAAAGATGAAGTTAAACTATCTTTAGATAGTATTTTAGATACAGACAACTTAGTAAAAGACTATGTGCTTAGTACATATAGTTAAAAGGATGATGAAATTATGGTTTTAGTTAATATTTTAGTATTTGTATTAAGTCTTAGTACAGTTATTATTCTTCATGAAGTAGGACATTTTGTAATGGCGAGACGTGCTGGTATTTTATGCCATGAGTTTAGTCTAGGAATGGGTCCAGTTATTTGGAAGAAAAAAATCGGTGAAACTCTCTACTCAGTTAAACTAATCCCAATAGGTGGATACGTTATGATGAGTGGCGAAGAAATTGAAGATGAGATCATCAAAGTTGGTGAGTCAGTACGACTTGATTTTGAAGGGGACATTGTTAGTAAAATAATCCTTGACCATGAAGATGAGAGATTTGAAAATTTATTGAAAGTAACTGTTGAGAAAATTGATCTAAAAGGCCAAAATAAAAAGCCTTTATATATTAATGAGTACGAAGTTAAACAAGATGCATTTTACGTAATGAAAAATCGTGAGTTGCAAATTGCACCTTATGATAGAGGATTTAACAGTAAAACATTATGGCAAAGATTTTTAGCTATATTTGCTGGACCTGGAATGAACTTTATCTTGGCACTTGTTGTATTCTTATTCGTTAATCTAATAGTAGGGTTTCCAAACATGGATGAAACTGCTATTGGTACTGTTGGAGCAACATACCCCGCAGGGGGTGTCATCGAAGTTGGCGACGTAATTACAGAGGTAGAAGGTGTAAGTGTTTCTACTTGGGATGAATTAAGTCGAGAACTTGACAAAAATGCTGCTAATAGAGATTTAGATATAGTTGTAATTAGAGATGGCGAGGAAATGGATTTAGAATTAACTCCTATCTTATATTTCTTTACACTGGGACTTCATAGTAATGAATCTGCAGTGGAAGATCTAACTATTGCGGAGGTGCCTGAAGGAACTAAAGCATATGAAGCTGGTTTCGTGGGTGGTGACCAATTAGTTTCCATAGATGGAGTCGACCTAACTGATTGGGCAAGTGTAATTGTCGCAATCGACACTTTAAGTGAAGAAGCGTATGTTGAAGGAAAATTAGTTGAAATTGAAGTGTTAAGAGAAGACGTAGTTCTAACTCTTGAAATCTCAGAACCATATTCAAAAATCTTCCTTGAAACACAAAATATTAGTGTTGTCGATGCTAGAATCGGCATTAGCCCAGAATATAACTTTAATTTTGGACAAGCGGTTCTAGGAAGTTTTTCAGATGTAGTAGATTCAAGTAAAATGATCTTTACTACTATCGGCTTATTAATTGATAATGATGATGCTGGAGCTGGTGTAGGTGTTGAAAATCTAGCTGGACCACTTGGTATCTATCAAATTACTTCTGCAGCGTTAAGTAATGGATTTATTTCACTACTAAGTTGGATAGGACTCTTGAGTGTTAACTTAGGAATCATTAACTTATTACCTATACCTGCTTTAGATGGAGGAAGAATTGTCTTTTTAGGATATGAAGCAATAACGAGAAGAAAACCAAATCGTAAATTTGAAAATACCCTAAATTACATCGTATTTGTATTATTGATGGGATTCTTTATCTTTATCACATATAATGATATTTTAAGATTGTTTAATATAAACTAAGAGGTGAAAGAATATGAAACACATGGGGAGTATAACTGAGCAAAAGTATTTATTTGTTCCAACATTGAAAGAAGCTCCAAAATCAGCTGAAGCTAAAAGTCATAAACTAATGAGTCGAGCTGGACTCATTAAACAAGTTGCAGCAGGGATTTACAGCTACTTACCACTAGGATACAAAGTAATAAAGAAAATAGAAAACATAGTAAGAGAAGAACTAGATAAAATCGGTTGTAGTGAGTTATTGCTACCTGCTTTACAACCAAGAGACTTGTGGGAAGAAAGCGGTAGATGGGACAAATATGGCCCTGAATTAATGAGACTTAAAGATCGTAAGGACAGAGATTTCTGTTTAGGTCCAACTCATGAAGAAATAATTACCCAAGTAGTTAGAGATTACTTGAATTCATATAAAAAACTACCATTAGCTTTATACCAAATACAGACTAAATTTAGAGATGAAATGCGTCCTAGATTTGGCTTGATGCGTGGTCGTGAGTTTATTATGAAGGATGCTTACACGTTTACTGAAAATCAATTTGAATTAGATGAATGGTATCAAAAATTCACCAAAGCTTATAAACGTATTTTTGATAGATGTGGTTTAGAAACAAAAATCGTATCTAGTGATACTGGGCAAATTGGTGGAGATGAAGCTGATGAGTTTATGGTAATGAGTGAAGTGGGAGAAGACACGATAACTTATTGTGATTCTTGCGACTTTGGGGCTAATCAAGAGTTTAGTGAACTACATGAAGGTGATGATTGTCCGAAGTGTAACGGCGGAGTAATTAGAATCGCGAAAGGTATTGAAGTTGGAAATATCTTCAAACTTGGAACAAAGTACTCTGAAAGCATGAATGCCAAAATTATAAATAAACAAGGTAAGCAAGTTCCTATTATTATGGGTTGCTATGGTATAGGGATTAGTCGTACTCTGATGGCAAGTGTAGAACAACACGCTACAGAAAATGGATTGGTTTGGCCTAAGGATATAGCTCCATATGATATTCATGTTATACCGATGAATATAAAAGAGGACTCACCACAAATGGAAATCGCTGGTATTTTATCTAAGGCACTTAAAGGTAAAAGATATGATGTCTTACTTGATAATCGTAATGAAAGACCAGGACCTAAGCAATTTGATGCTGATCTTATTGGTATTCCATGGAGAATAATTGTAGGTAGAAGAGCTCCGGAAGGTATTGTGGAAATACGAAACATGCAAAAAGATATTGTCAAGGAAGTTCACTTTTCTAAGTTACTACTTAAGAAAGAAAACATTAGAGAAATCTTTGCTACAAAATAATAAGGATAGAAGAGGCTATTTTGGCCTCTTTTTATTATATATATATAAAGATAAATAAAAATGAAAAAAGTGAAACATATTCGTTGACAATTTAACGTTGATTTTATATACTAAGTAAGCAATGAAAAATAAGAGATAGTTTAGTGACTTATCGCTTTTTATTTTGCTCGAGATTGTAGCATTGAATTGTTTAAATGTAGAGTGAAAAAAAAGTTGAAAAAAGTCTTTGACAATTACTTAGTAAATATGTATAATCTTCATTGCGAGTCGCTGTTAAGGTGGCTTACTTGACACTTTGAAAATACTTGAAAAAGTTTAATAAAAGTGTTGACATAATATCTACTACATAGTAGAATATTAAAGCGCACTAAAGAAGAGCGCAACCGAATTTAGGTCTTTGA